>OGYZ01000119.1_pt1 | contig 64591 bp, 92 predicted proteins | sample 1576681 | NCBI WGS metagenome assembly OGYZ01 (sample SAMEA3541480, study PRJEB24748) | human gut metagenome | biome: human gut; feature: human-associated habitat; material: faeces | place: China | collected 2012 | reverse complement strand
AATTACTGGCTTTATATTTTATATCTAGGACTTGTACTAAATAACTATTTCCTAGAGGTTAACATTAATTAGTACAAGTCTATTAAAAATGGCGATTAGAAATTCTAACCGCCATTTATTTTACGCTTTTACAATCGCAGCGTCAAATCCTGCCGATTTCAATTTTTCCTGCAAGGCAATAGCATTTGCTTTATTGCGATACGCTCCGACCTGTACACGATAAATAGAATCTTTATCACCTACACTTGTCTCTGATCCAGAAGTTGCAGCATCGTCATCAGATGTGTTATTGGATGGTTCAATGTACTGCTGTCCGGTAATTCCGTAAACAATTGCACTTGCCATGCTCTTAAAGTCATACAGTGCTACATCGTCTTTATCATCCACGAAGCAACATTCAATCAGCATCGCAGGTGCTTTTGTGTGATTGAGCACGTAAAGCTTTTTGTTAATCTTCACACCACGATTTTTAAATCCAAGTGCTGCAATTGCTTTCACAATTTTCTCTGCAAATGGTTTTGCTTTGCTATTATCACTATAAATATATGCTTCTACACCTGTTGTCCGTCCGTTTCCAGACATATCCTTCGCACCTGCATTAAAGTGGATAGATACATCAAGATCAGCCGCATGAGAATTGCATTTTCCTACGATGTTACAAAGCACGTTATTTGCACTTGTGCCATTGTCAACCGTACAGTCATACACGGTATGCCCAAGACCTTTTAACTGTCTGATAACCTCATTTTTAACATTTCTTGCTTCTGTTGATTCCCGGATGATTCCGATAGCTCCACATGCTACTTTTCCGTCCGGGTTGTGTCCTGCATGTACGTTAATAACCATTCTTTTATTCCTCCTTCTTTTCAATATACTGCTTAAATAACTGGTGCAGTCCTGTGCTTGCTAAACCGCTGAATAAGCCACTTAATAAGATAGATGCTGTGATTGTCCATCCGTTGATCCAAATGGCTAAAAGCACACCTAATACCGCACAAATGGTAGGGATATACTTGTTGTCAACATCCTTAATCCACTTCTTCACGACATAGCCTACACAAAGGCAAATGCCTACGATTACCGGCACCATAAATTCTGTTAAAAATCCCAAATCTGTCATGTTTAAATCCTCTCTTTCTGCTTCAAATGAAGCTCTTCAATTTCGTGTTTCATCTTTGTGACCATTCCATTGCCGCCCAACGCATGATAGGCATTGTACATTTCCATAAAATTCTGGTAGGCATAGGATGGAATTTCTTTGAGCGCCATGTATTTATCATGGTACTCGATCAGTTGTACTCGAAGCAAAAGCATCGTTCCTCTGCTATTCGCATCTCTGTCTGACTTCTGATTTTTCAAAAGCCACACTATGTATCCCATAAATGCTGTCAGAACGATAGGCAAAGCAATCGTGTACGTTTCTTTTAACATCTCCATTGGATCATCTTCCTTTCTTTTGTATAATTCAATTATAATATTTCAGAATAATTTTTTTGTTCCATTTTACTTCGCATAACCAGAGTTAAAATGCTGCAAAAATAGCATAAGAACTAGTGGTGTATGTGCCATTCTCAATTTTAATTGTTTGTCCTGTTTTTAATGGTACAGTTTTATCTACAATCACTAAACCAGCATTATCACCATTATTAGCGTAAGGATTAAAAACGGGTACATTATTAATATATATTTTTGTATTTTGACCACTTCCGTGTGCATATGCAGCCACGTTTACAAAGCAATCTTTTGTTGCTACATAAGTTACTGTTGCACCAGCGGCGATGGTTGTAGCATTTTTTAAAACAGTTCCAACATCAATAAATGTATTACCCTGATTGCATTTCCAGCCATACCATGTTCCGATATCAATATCGTAAGTGTTTGACCAAACACGTCCGGAAACAGGATATTGCTCATGTAATTCCACAGTCACTAAATCATATGTATTAGCAGATTCAGAACACCATCTCACTACCCGATAACCGTAAAAAGGACCGGCTGTATATGGGCTGTTAGTAAATGCTGTGGCAGGATTATCCGAACCAAAATAATGTATTTTATTAATATCACTATTGCGATCGGATAAGTTTACATATAAAAAATTTGTAATCTGATTTCTTCCCGGAATGCTCTCACAGAACATTGGATCAGAAATGGTTTCATCAATAGCACTTACTGAACTAGCACCTCCTGTTCCACTTGCAAAGTATTTATATAAAGTACTGTTTTCTGCTGATGAGGTACGTTGTTGGACAAAGCCCCAAACGGTTCTTCCTTGGGCTAATGTAAGCAAATCCGTGGACAAAGTACCAGAAAACCAATCTGCATTTGATGCAACTACATCAAATTCGACTGTATATGCAGGAGATAACTGCCCTAGTAAATAATTTTTATTTATATAATCGCAGACAGCTTTCGCGTCAGCAGTAACATTTGGCAGTGCTAATTTGATATACGTTTTTTTTGAATTATTTATGTTGGTTAAACTCTGGGATACATCCGCGAACCCCGCCTCAATTCTATCTTCCAGATCATTCATGTTTGCAGCATTAAAAGCATCACCCTCCTGCGAGATTGTTCCTTCATCCCTTGCAACTGTCACAAGATTTGTACTGCCATCTTCCATCGTAATCAGTCTGCGGTTAATATACTCTGCAATTCGATTTTTCCATGTTTTCTTTGTAAATCCCATAACATATCCTCTCTTCCTATAATAATAGTCCGGTATCATCTCCGGCATATATCTCTGATCCACAGTAATAATTGAAGTTGTTAAGTAAAATTCCATACACATCATCCAATATTTTCTCAATATCATTCATCTTCTGGTATGTATTGACTGGCATACTCGGTGTCTGCGGCGTGTCTCCATGAATCATGTACGCATTTCTGATAACCTCAGTGTTATTTATGACTGATATTAAAAATGTCTCATTTGGATGTTCTGGAACGTCTGCAACCGTAAGATTAAGTTCCAGAACATCTGATAATAACTTTGTGTTATTCTGGATTCTCTGCATATCTGACCGATTCAGTGCGCCTTTTATCCCGGCAAGCCATTCTGTTTTTTCGTCTGCGCTAAATCTTTCCCATCCCTTCTGCAGTAACTCCAACATGCGATCCACATCACTCTGTGACCGGTCCGTCACTGTCTGCATCCACACCAGCATAAGCAACCACCTCACTTTTCAGACGCTCATTTTCTTCTTTTAAAGCTTTGTTTTCCTTTGTGAGCTTCAGATTTTCTTTTCTAAGCTCGTCATAATAAGGATTAATTGGATTGTAATTCATCAGATCAGTACATCTCCTCCCGTATATAATTCAACTCCGGCGAAGTAATTTTCCGTAACAACTACTGAATACCCCCTGCACGTTGCCGTTGCGATAAATCCACTGGTCAAATCAAGCGTCTGGCTTTCAATCAATGTTGTCGATGTCTTGCCACCGATGGAATTTATATTCGCCCAATTTCCTACCTGCTCTAAGTCAACCAGGTACTTCATTCCCACCTTTTTTCTCAAGGCATGATAATCCAAAAGATAAGCGGCGATATCAGGTAATATATCAGCATTATAAATGGTGCATCCACTGTATTTCTTTATATTTTCTGTTTCCCCAGCTTCGATTTTATCTACACTCTTTTCGTAGGAAAAAGTCGTGTTTGCATATTTAATACCTGTAATCTGGCACTGTCCGGCATCCGGCATGTTAATGATGAGATAATTTGTTTTTACTTCTTTCAGCGTGCCGACACTTGCCGTGATGGACGATGGAAGATATGGACTTGAGAATGTGATCTTGGTATCTCCGGCCGGCAATGTTTTCTTATAAATGTCTGAGTTTTTTTCTTCCAATGCATAGTTTTTCATCTCAATATTCACACCAGAGATATATTTTTCAAGAGATACTTTCGTATTTCCATTAAATTTGCGATCCGTCCCGACAGTGGATTTCACATATCTGTCTGGCTTATAAACCTTGATGGTATCGCTCCGGCTGTCATCTGCTACCGCACCACACGCAAAGCATACCTGTTGCAATGCCTTACGGCACGTCTGGATGGCTAAATAGCCACTTAAAAGTATGTTGCCGACTTCTTCATCAATCGTATATTTTTTGATACCGGCAGTGGCAAATATCGCATTCAGTATCACTTCTGCGCGGACATTGTTATATATCTGTCCTTCATAAAATGTATACTTATCTAATAAACCAACTTCATCAACCAGCTTAAATTTTGCAATATTCTTTGAAAAAGAAAAGTCGTTGATGAAGAATGCTCCCATAGGAATCATGTTTCCGTTCTTAAACTCTGACAATGTGACTTCCTGCGTTTTCTGCACACTCTTCCACGCTCCATTTTCGTTTTCTGCATCAAAATCATTATTCATATCAACAATTGAAATATCCGCTTCGTTGATAGACAATGTTGCAGAGGTCACATCAATGTCCTCCTGCACCTTGGCAGTCTGGATCATATCCTTATCCCACACGATATATTTTCCGTATAAAATGTACTGAAGCTTAATATATCTCTTTGGAAAGCTTGTTCTTACAAATTCAATCTCGATTTTTCCATAATTCTGCACCTGATTATTGCAAACATAAATAAGGCTGTCCGGGTAAAATGTTTCTGTGATTAATTTTGTACCGGCGATTGTATACCATGTGATTTTCAACTCTGCTGGTGGCTCATCTTCAAAATAAAGTGTGATCGCTGCGGACGTGTGCTGCTCTTGGAACGTGACTGTAATCTTAGGATCTGTTTCAAAAGTACAATCTTCCTTCGATAACGCATCATTCCAAAATGCAATGTCTTTCGGATTTTCCGTCAATACGCTTTTACTTCCATCTAGCACAAATTGGTTCAGTTCAAAAGTCCCATAACTTTTCTGTTCCGTCTGGTCTGCAAACAACTCAACTGAACCTATGCCCTGGTTATCATCTGTCGTAACCGTGGCATCTGATAATGCGGTAACATCTATAAATTTCATTTCTGCCCTGCAATATGTTCTCATAAATGCCCCCTTACGGTGTCTTAAATGGTTTTTTACTCGTCATTTTCCAAGACAAGCCTTTATATTTCGCTCCGTTGTCAAATACCTTTTCTACTTCATCTTTAATTGATGAAAAATACCCATAGAAATCAAACTGCTTGCTTGCATCCGGTAAAGATACATGATGGAATCTGTTTTCACAATCTGTTATATGATCCATCAGTTTATCATAAAGTCCCGAATCGGCTATTGTGCCAATTGAAATTGTATAGTTCTTATAGATTCCTATACTCTCAATATGAATATCTCCGTCCTCTGTTCTATCTGCATACTTTTCCAAGAAATCCAAAGTCCTTTGAATAGAAACCATAGGGATATTATATGTAATTCCATCAATGATAAGTCCTTGTGTATACTTATGTACCATCTTATCCCTCCGCTATCCCAAGTCTTATTTCTTCATCCTGCAAATATGGCAGATTGATTCTTGCGAACTCTTTACCATCCACCGCCAGTACTACTGTCTTTGCACCGCTGTAGTCCGGCATTTTGCTTGCAAGCTTCGATGCAAGGTCATCCATCCAGCCGGTGTTATTTTCAAGCGGCAGGACAGCTTCTTTTCCGGCTTCTCCGATTTCCGCGAGTGTCATTCCGGTTGTTACGCCACCGTTGGCAAGACGAGGCAGATTTACAGTAGGAATTGTCGGAATACTTGGATGCCATGATCCGCCACCCAAAAAATCAGGTAAATCAAATCCAATGCTGTTAAAGCCAGAAATTAATGAATTGATACCATTAATAACACGGTTTACCATATTTTCAAACATCTGGATAACACTGTTCACAAAATCTTTTACCGATTTTTCTGTCTGGCGTAATGCTTTGTCTGTGTCTTTCGTAAGTAATGCATGAATTGCGGCGAATACAAGTTTTACCCCTGCCAGCAAAAAATTGATCAGATCTAAAATAAAATCGACGCTGTCTTTTATATTCTGGCTCAGGTTTTTAATAATCGGCAGAATTACCGGAAGCACATTTTCAATAATCCATGCAATAATCGGCTGTAAAATATTTGTCCATAAATCGTTCAGTATGTCTATTACGATTCCCATTATTTCGAAAATATTATCAAACACAGGCTTTAAATGATTTTCATAGGTATCCTCAAACATTAACGCCAGATTCTGTAAAATAGGCTGCACATAAGTGTTCCAGAATTCAAGAAATTTTGCTATTAATTCTGACATTCCATTTTTTACATTTTCGATAAACGGATGAATATGTTCATCGTACAATTCTGTGATTTTATCGGTCACATGCTGTACACCGTCTGATATAGTCGTTGTTAAATCCGCAATCACACCAAGAAGTCCATCTAACGCATCTTTTAAAGCATCCTGATTTTCTACAAAAGGTGTCACGATGCAATCGATAATATCTTTTCCAAATTTTGCCGCATTCTCCGTAACCATCATGAATGCATCCGAAAAAATCTGAATCAGGTTTGCTGTGATCTGCTGTCCGTTTTCATCCCCGAATACAGAAAATACATTTGCGAATGCATCTGCTCCCTGTGATGCCAGCACTGAAATATCAGATGCTATATCAAACATGTCGATAATATAATTTTTTATATTTTCAGAATTACTTTCAAGATAAATAGATATCCCACCAAGAAGATTTTCTGCTATGGTAGCACCTATGCTTACTACAGATGCCGAAATGCTTCCAAGTGACCTTGAAAAAGTCATAGCAAAATTGTCAACAGATGCAGAAACTTCACTATCTGAAAAAATATTTAAAAATGAATTCTTTATGCTTTCTATACTGGATTTAATATTATCAAATTGTAAAGAAACATCTAAATTGCTCCAGGTTTCATCCCATCCATTTTTTATAGAAACTTTTAATTTTTTTAAATAATCTATAAATGGCTGGATTTTATCTGATAATTCTTTTCCAGTAGGGACTTCTTCATATAAATCAGATCCGCCACTACCAGATCCACCGCTACCGCTTCCAGAATCATTTTTCTGTAATACATTCAAGTCATCAAAAGCCGCCAATGCTCCAGCTGCTTTTTTGGCAGAACCGGATGTTTTATCAAGAGATGCCGCATAGTCAACCTGCTGCTTCTTTGCCTTTGTCCAAGTGCTTTTTCCACTTATAGCTGCAATAAATCTATTCATAGCATTAATGGCATTTGTAAGCCATGTACATAAAGTTACGATTGCTGGTGTCAATGCAGATATGATAGGCGCTGTCAATGCTCCAATAGAATTTTTCAATGTAGCCGAAGCACTTGCCATTTCAGACATTTTTCCATTAAATTCAGAAGAATACTTTGCCATGTTCTGTATACCTTCTGTAAATGCCTTGGATATGGTCTGAGATACTTTCATAACCGCACCGAATATTGCAAAACTAACTACTGTCTGCTTTATTCGTTTTGTCATGTCAGATATTAAGCCAGAAGATTTTTTTGCTGCTTTTCCTACTTTTTCAATGTTTTTCGCTCCAGAACCAATAGATTTCTCATTGGAAACTGTTTCTCTCATCTTCTGATTAAGAACCTCTTGTTTGCTCTGTACATCAAGAAGCTTTTCAGATACTTTGCTATATTCTTCTGTAGTTGTAGGATCTATAAAAGCAGTTCCGGAAGATTCCATTGATGCAAGCTCACCTTTTGCATATTTAATTGAGTTTGTTAATTCCTCAACATCGTATTGCATTCTTTTAAAGGTTGTGCTTTTACTGCTTCCACCTGTTTCTAAGAATTTATCCATTCTGGCAAGAAGTTTATCAAGAGAAGCAGTATCTTTTTCTATCTGCATCTGCACAGCCTTATATTCCTCTGTTGGAATCTTCTGACTTGCCAGCTCTTTCAGTGTCTTGGATAACTTATCAGCTTCTCTTGCAAGCTTCTGAAACTGTGATTCCATCTGCATGAGCTTACTTGATGCTTCTCCATTTTCAATCAACGTTTTTATTCTGATTTCGCCATCATATTCAGCCATGCTAAAACCCTCATTTCTTAAACTGTTTCAATGCTTCCTGTTCTGTTTCTTTCTGCTTTCTTATTTCTTCCATCATGCGATCATAATCGTCTATCTTTTCTTTTTCTTCGCTGGTATACTCTTTTTCTGGCTGTTCCAAAGCATATTTATTCTGTGCGTTTCTGATTGCATCTTTTTCCTTGGAACTCATGTTCTTTTCAATCTTCTTCTGTCGAATCTCAATTACTTCCATGAGAGAAGATAATCTTCTTGGCATATTCCAGATCAAGCCATTAAATTTCCACCAGTGCATATCTGCTACGGACAAATCAATACCGTATATCTGCAAAAAATCTGCGTATATTCTCCATTGATCTACATCATAGTCAATAAAACGCTTTGTATTTTTACTACTGCCGGTATTGTCGTGATACCATCCGTTTAAATACCAGGAAATACATTCATTTAACTCATTGTACTGTGGATGGTCTCTAAGTTCTCCGTATTCATCAGAGAACATAAGATAAAGAATAGAAGTTGTTTTCTCGTACTCATTCATTTCTTTGTCATATTGCAAAATATAAATCTGCATACCTATGCGGAAATCGGTATTTACTTTGTATCCGTTCCATTCAGTAGGCAAATTGTCCAGCATGACATTGTTCATTATTTTGCCCCACGTCTTTTAATATTGTATTTGTTCTGCACCTGTTCAAAACGTTTATTGAAAAGCTTATTCATAACAGGGATAACCTGCTCTACAAACTCCACGATTGCAAGTTCATCCGGGACAATATCTCCGTAAATCTGTTTCATGGCATCTTCGCCAAACAACCCATCTATACTTTCCGTAATCAGATTAAGATATTTCACACGAATGCTGTTAAGCTCTAATGCTGCATTCACATTAATATCATCCACATTCATATCGTCTTTGTGGTTATTTCTCCATTCGGCGGCTTCTTTTTCACAGTTTTGAGATATATTATTTAATTTATCAATTACACCTGCAAACTTCTTAGCTGTGTCTGCATTCGCTGTATCTACTGTTATAACTGTAATAAGATCTCCGTCTTCGTCTTTTATTGCAATTTTTTTTATGCCACTGCTTAATTTAATTTCTTCCATTTTTAACATCCTTTCCTAATGTGGGACACCAAGGAAAGGTAGGCATCCCACATATGCTAATTTATAATTAACACCTATGCAATTGGGTAATCTTCATCCAAAGCCAAAGCGCTTACTTTAGGCGCCCATGAGAATGATCCATCACCAGCAATAGTGATTGTTCCCTGTTCTACATCTCCATTTCCATTAATCTGGATTGTAGACTTTAAGATATCACCACCTGATCCACCAGTGCTTGATGCACATACAGTTACCGGGATACGAATACAATCTCCCGATCCGCTTGTAATATCAGCTTTAAAGAAGCGATAATAATATGTCTCACACTGATCTCCTGTTGGAAGCTTTTTGAAAATGTCGTTAAACACTGTCTGCATTTCATCTGACAAATGTTCTCTTTCCGGGGACATTGAAAATGCATACCCTTTTACAGAGTTGCTTGCATTTTTCATGTTTACGTACTGTGTGCTTTCTGTGTTAGGTCCCCAGTCTTCTGTAAGCTCTGTGAAACCGTCACCCATTTCAGCAAGCTTTTCAGTCGATCCACCCATAAGGCTTCCAATATCCAAAAGTGAAACCATGTTAGTTCTGTCTTTTGCCATGAGTATTCCTCCTATTTTTTATAAAAATATTTAAGCTGCATATTAATTGCTAATTCTGTTGTTTTTCCATCTGCTGTACCACAAAATACATCCGATGTGCGGTTGATTTGTTCTACAACAAAATTTTTATCTTTTAACGTAAATTCTCCACTTTCAAGGAACTTTGCAATATTTTCAAGCAGATTGCTTGCTGCAATATTATCCTTGTTTGTTGTTGGATTGCTTTTGTATACGATCTGGAACGTCATTTGTCCGACATAAGAACCGCTGACATATTTTTTCAAATAAACAGGGTCTTGTGCCGGAAAAACTCCAATAGACTGAGTATCTTTTATGCTGTTCCATAAGATTGTTGAATTTGATGGTTTGAAACCGGGCGGAAAATCTGGATAACTATTTATCATATCAAGAATAGCTCTTTGTGCCGTTTCTGCATCTGATACAAGCATTATTTTTGGCTTTTCATCCAAATCATTTACCTCCAATCTCAAACCTTGGTATAAGGCTGTAAACACCGATAGTATTCACTTTGTAGCAATTCCCTTTTTCATTTACCATGTACTGGAAGAATTTACCCGGATAATCATCTGAATTAATTAATCCAACCGGCAATTCCCTATCAATGAGAAGTTCATCTTTTTTTGCAATCACTACAAAGTCAAAATCATTACTTCTCAAAGTGAAATGCTTTAGCTTTTCTTCTTCGCTCATGTTCTCCCAGTCTGGCGGATTAGCATAATTCAATGCGCCATTGTTCGGGATTTTTACAAGAAAACTATCTGCATCTTTCATTCCAGATTTGCTTATGTTCTCTGCCTGTGTAAGCTCTATTCTTACATTTTCAAATAGAGTACCGAAATAATATTCAGTTTCTAAAGTGTCGTTGTAATGCCTGTTATATAAAACCACGGCATCTTTATATCCGATTCCCATAAGCTAAACTCCCATGTACAAAAGGTTTTCATGCCTTGAATCAACCATTCCGGTTAGGTAATTTGATGCAATATCGTAGCACTTACTATTAAGTGCCATTTCTGATTTTGCAAGCTCTACCAATGTCGAAGAAGATGCTCCGGTATCATAAGATACTGATTCGCTTCCAGAAGTCATGCTCTTAATCATTTTCCCTTTTACAGTTCCGTCCGTATTTGCAATAACACCAAAGTTATTAACTGCCGCAGAGTACTCAGATAAATTCTTTAGCAATTCAGCTATTTCGCAGGTGCAATCTTTGATATTATCCCACCATGCATCTTCTGATTCTGGCTGAGAATAAAACAAAATCCTGTTTGATGTGATTGCATTGATTCTTCTTTCTGCTTTTCTTTCATATGGAGCAAAGTCTTCTTTGCTTTCGAACAAACTTCCACCATATTTAGTTTGGTAATATTCAAAATCTACATATGACATTGCTCCACACTCCTTATTGCTGTGATAAGATTTCGCTGATAATATCAGCTTTCTTTGTTGCGGTCAGTGAATACCCTTTACTCTCTGCCAGTGCCTTAATTTCTGCAACTGTAAGAGAGTTTAAGTATTCTTCCGTGAGTTCCCCACTAGCATTTACCGCCTGTGTAGTGGGAACTATTCCCCCGGTGTAATTGAAACGTTAGCTACTGCATCAATGTACTCTGCGAAAAGTACAAATCCTAACAGTGCATAATTTACGCTGGTTGCGCGATCGTAATCGCCTTTTACCTTAAATCCGATAAGATTTGTTTCTCCGCTGACAGTGTAAGAAAGACCGGCTTTCTCAAAATCTCCGTCAGATGGATCTACATAATAAGCAACGATGTTGTTTACAGGTGTTGCCAGAATTTTTCCTGCTGGGATTTCGTTGTCAGAGCAAAGGAACATAATGTCTGCTCCGAGGAATCCCTTGATATAGGTAAGTCCAAAGGCTGTCTGCAAAGTGATGTTTGAATCTCCAAGATAATCATAGAAATCCATGATATTTGCAAACACTGCAACTCCTGTAGCAGTTTTGTGCATTGACTTGAACTTATTCTTGACAGATCCAATAGCTTTAGCTACCGCCATCTGAAATGTTTTTGCAGTGTTTGTAAGTGTACCAGTTTTCAGATAGTTGTAGAATTTTGTTGTAATTCCATCCTGCAGGTCTGTCTTGAACTCTTCGTCTGTCATTCCACAAGCTGCTTCATATCCATGATCCTTGATAGCTTCGATAGAAACTTCTTTTGCATATTTTTCAAGAGTAATCTCTGAATAAGGTTTCTCTTTTACCTCGTAATGTGTTCTTGGAATCACATCACCTTCTGCTACAGTCCCACTCTCTAACGTTCCTTCTGCATATTTGCTTTTAAGAACAGTTCCAGGCTGTTTTCTAATTGCTCTTGAAATTCCAAGGATTTCTCTTAAAGCTTCCCAGTTTCTTTCAAAAGATGTAACAAAATCAATTTCCCTTGCCGTTACATCAATGTCTCCTGTTGCAATCAGTCCTGCGTTTGCTGCAAAGAACTGCAAATTTGTGTTCATCGTTAATCTGTTTTTGTTCATATAAAACTCCTTTACTGTTGGAATAAAGAAATGTTTTCGGCAATTGCTTTCTGACGTTCTGATCTATCTTTGATAGATAAAATGCTCTCTCTTGTTGTGTGCTTATCACCACTGGAATCATGTTCATTCGGCTTTGTAAAACGCGCCGGCGGAGTCTGCTTATTTACAAATGCATTTGCATCTGTCTTTTTAGCTTCCTCAATAAGATCACTGAACCCTATCAGCTTTCCATTTCTCACGCTTACGCCTTTGGAAATGTCTTCCATAATGGCTTTCTTTGCAGATTCAGAAGTAAACTCGATTTCCGCAAATGCTTCTTTCAAAAGTTCATTCTTCTCATGCTCTGCGATTTTGGCTTCGTAATCTTTTTTGGAATCCTCTGCCTGTCTCTTCCAGTCATCACGCTCTTTTAAAATGTCTTCCGGGCTTTTTCCATCCAACCCTTCGAGCATTTTCTCTGCTGATTCTGCCCTGGTTTTCCACTGTTCGGATTCTGATGAAGCTTTTTTAACTTTGTCTTCCATTTCTTCTTTGGAATACAGCTCTTCACCCATACTCTTTTTAAGAGATTCTTTCTGTTCGTCTGAAACTTCAATTCCGAGTTTCTTTAATTCGTTTGCTACGTTTACCATGTTTCTACCTCTTTCTTTCCAAGTTGTTACTCCGGTCAGTCCGGCACGAATGAGTTGCTATTTGCTCCATAGCTGGCAATTGGGAATGAAGGAATCGAACCCTCGACAACCCGGATATAAGCCGTGTCTTCTTCCACTGAATTAATTCCCAAAAATAAAAAAGCACGCCCAAAATAGGACGTGCCATGCATCATCCCATAACTTTTCTAGGTTAGCGAACAGAATCCATTTTTCTGTCCGGTACTTTTAATATTCTTTTCAATATATATTTTAACCTATTTTAAACAACTTTTTGTACCATTTTAAAAAGGGCAGATTGCTCCACCCCTTTTTGCTATTTCCCACCGAAATACCTTCTAAGTACTTCTTTTTCTTCTTCCACAATGCAATCCTTTTTTAATCTGTTGCACTGGTCGTATATATACTTTCCGTACTCTTCCAATTTGGCTATCATTGCATTTTTATTTTCCAATGTAGGATTTTTAATGTATTCTTTTTTAAGCCCTATATAGTCCTCATACTGCTTTATAACATCCATTTTCAATTACCCCATTCAAAATATCATCTGCTATGCCAACGACTTCTTTTCCATAAAGAGACAGAAAATCCGCTACGATTTCCTCTACATTTATTGGAATGTGGCAGTCATATGAAAATGAAGCGCAGTGTACCAACTCATGAGATAGAACTCGCTCTAACAGACTTCCGCTTAATGAATTTGACAAATAAACCTTTCGTGTGTTCCAATCTGTAACACCAAGTGTAATTGTTCCATCTGAACGCATCAAGCATTCACTATTAGGATTTACATATAAAATATTCCATTCAACATCATTGATTTTAAACACTGCGCTCACCTCTTAGATTTTCTGTAACATCATCTGTAATTCATTTCTCCACATCTGCTTTTCTTCCGGTGCTGCATCTGATGTCATTTCAGTAATATCCATCTGCATATCTCGCAAGTAATCTTTTCTTGCTTTTGCACGCTCTTTTTTATCTTCCTCTGAATTTCCATGATGGTTTTCTCTGGTCTCCATATAAGTACGTCTGGAAATACCGGCTTTTCCCTCTCTGGAATCCCTCGGATATGATCTATCTCCCATCATTCCGGTATCTGTATACATCCTTTTCAGGTCTTTCTTATCCATGTCTCTCATGTGCTCTGTATCTTCGTAATCATCCGGGTACATGTGATAATATGGTGGCTCATCATATCCTCTTCGTTTTCCTTTGCCCTTAGGTGCGAATCTTCCATTAGCATAACGATACTGATCATAATATCTTCGGTCATCCTCATACTCTAAAAGCTTTTCCATGATATCTGCTTCGTCCGCTTCGTTCATTGCCTTAGTAATTGTGGCATAATACTCTGCTTCTGACAGATCCTTTATCATGTCGATCACTTCTCCCATTTCTTCTGTATTGACATTCTCAATCCCTTTTTCAATCTCACATAAGGATTTTTCAGCAAGGCATTCAAGCATTTTATGAATTCTTTCAATATGCATATACTAAGCCTCCCTTACTACAATTAAATTACTGTTCTGAACCTCGATAGTCTGTCCAGATGTATTCTGAACCGCTATTGTGCTGCAGCATCCACAAGGAACATCTACATAAACCTGTGCAGATACATTGAATAAGTTTTCTACTGCCGCAGGTGTCACGATCATTCTTGTAGACTGTAATGGCTCTCCGTCAATTGCGATTGCAAGAGAAATAGCTTCCACCGTTCCACCGGTTGGGATCTGGATATTTCCACTATAAGATACAAGAAATCTTGCTTTGCACTGGTTTGTGATTCCTCTTAATTTAACTACTCCGCTTCCCTGTCTGTGAACGATACATTTTGTTCCGCAAACCGGTGTCTCAGTAAATGCGACATCTTCTCCCTGCAGGACAGTCTGTAAAGCATTGGCTGTAAATTCTGACATAATATTTTCCTCTCTTTCAAAAATATAAGGGCAAACATTAAAGTCTGCCCTTTGTGTTTAAGTAATACTGCTATGCAGACATAATCTTGTCGATTAAGATACTTTAATTATTCAATTGTCTAACATCCGCATCCATTGTTACAACCGCATCCATACGGAATGTATGTGTTCGGGTTTGGCACCTGGTATGCTGGGATTGGTGATGGATTAACAGCGCTGATAATATGATTTGTCTGTGCTGTCATAGCGGTAGTCAGAAGTGCGTTCTGTCTATCCTGTGATGCTGCAAGTCTCAAATCATTATTTTCTGCCTGCAACGTTGCAATCTTATCCTGACATAAGTAGTCAAGTATCGCTCTTGTTCCGGCATTCTGGCTGTCGATAATATCTCTCGTGTTGTTGTTCATTGTGTTCTGTAATGCGCAAGTGTTCTGCGCCATGTTGAAGTTTACACCCTGGATAGCTTCACGAGTTTCGCAGCAACAATTTGCAAGCTGAGACTGAATAGCATTTGCATTCTGCATTCCTGCTACTGTGTCCGCATTAATTGCCTGCTGAATGCTGTTAAATCCTGTCAGCATTCCGTTGTTTACTGCATAAAAGCCATCACAAAGACCATTTGTAATGCCATCAAGCTTACTTATGACTGCTGAATTGTCAAATCCTCTCTGGATATCAGCCTGTGTAGCCGCAGTTGCGGTATAACCGCCACCACCATTACCACCGAATCCATAACCGCCCCATCCACCGAATAAGGCAAAAAGGATAATGAGAACCCACCAACCACCATCGCCCCATGCACCATCATTACGGTTTCCACCAGTAACGGCGGCAATGTCCGCTAAACTTGGAGATGAATTAAACATATGTGTTCCTCCTAATAAAATTTATTTATACATAATCTTGCAAGAATAGTATCAATGTTTAAACTGGCTCATGATTTCTTCCGGGTTAAGGCCTTTTTCTTTGCACAAATTTCTGGCAAGCTGTTCCAACCCTTTACTGTCTCCACGGTTCATCATGTCGAATGTATTTTTCATGATCGGATTATTTGAAAATTGAGAGTTGTTCATCATTTGACTTAATATCATTTTAGGGTTTCCACCACACTGGATCATCTGCATTAAATTCATTCAGAATCGCTCTCTTTCTTTGCTCTGGTAGTCCTCTGGGACTGAGTTATTTTAGCTTCTATTTGGTCTAATCGCTCCATTATCGGGGCAATCAATGTTGCCGTGTCTTCTTTCGGTAATTCGTTTTGCTTTCCGTCTAGCTGCGGTTTATATGTAACTGTCTGAATAAGCCCGTTAGCACCCCAAGATTTTATATAAACTTCTGATCCATCTGCTTTCGGGAAAATGGCAAATGGTGCATTCATGGGAACGTCATTTGCTGTGACTTCCTCAACAGAATTAACCATTCTTCCGCAAAGTCCAGCTTGTTGCGGCATGATCTGTTGTGGGAATTGCTGTTGAAACTGCTGTGGCTGTTGATATTGAGGATAAGAATACTGGTTATATCTCTGATACTCGTACATAATAAACCTCTCTTTCTATCTTCATTTTATTATTAACAACACAATTGAACCACCCCAGTAAAACCCCATTAAAAGGACACAAAAAAGACACCCTTAACGGATGTCTTTAATGAGGAGAAAGTTATGTGAAATGTTGTCCAGTTACCTTAAGAATTTTATGTTGCATTTTGACGTTGATACGTCCGGCTGTCTTAGTCGAAACATGCATAATTTCTGCACATTCTTCCAAAGACTTTTCTTTCTTCCGTAAATCAAAGAGCGTTTCTTCTGTCGGTGTGAAATCACACAATTCTTTTATATGCTCTTTTTCTTCTTTGGTAAAGCACGTAACAATGTTTTTCATTTGCTTTACCTCATTTGGGGAGTTTCCGGCTATGACGGTGAGTCGTTATCTCGCTTGAATTCCACTGCATTAATTAAAGAAAGGTGGATAACCAAGTATGTATGGTTAACACATTATTATAATAACATATTATTCCATTTTCGTTGTACCATTTTTTTCGATTTTATTTTTATAAGCCGTTGCTCGTCCATTTGCAACCGCAGACTGTTTTCTATTAAATCCAGAAACCTTCGTTCTATCGCCTTGTAATTGAAGATCATTATTCTTACAGAATGATTGAAGTTTTTTATTCTGCATTCGCAGTTTATATGCAAGTTTATCATATTGAGGTTGCAAGATCTCTTTTACATCTATTTCGGCAATCATATCAAGTTCTTGTTTCTTGGCCATAATTTCACGCTTTGTTTTTCGAATTTCTCTTTCAAGTGATCTCTGCTTCTGCTGCAAATCATAAAGTTTTTGGCTTTCATCTGCATTTATATTCACATTTCCGTTTTCATCAAGGTACTTATTTACCATGTCTTTTCGCCACGGGCCATGTGAATGTCTGCAATTGTATCCGTGAAGTCCTAATAGATTCACAACAGTTCCCGTTCCGGTTTTAGGGTCTATGGTATAACCTGTGCTTTCAAGAAGATTCGGAAATCCTGGTTCGCTCCCGATTATTTTATATGCTTTTCCTTGCCAGTGATCGTGAGATGGAATCCCTGTTGGATCCTTTTTATCATATCTTGCCCCCGGATGCGCTGATACTAGAACATACTCTATTTTATATTGTGCAATATAAATGTTTGTCACTTGTGCCGCGGTCTGATTCATAGATGTGACGATGCAACACCTCACTGCCGCTTCAAGAGAACGCTTCGTTCCAGTAGGGTATTCTACCATAACACCAGATTCCGCATATCTATCCAGAACTTCGCAGACTGCACTGCTGTAAGACTGCATTCCAGATGCAACTCTATAATCAACCTCATTCAGCATGTTGAGCAAGTCTTTCTGTGTCTGGTTAATGGTTGTTTTTGTCAAATTATCAAGTTCTCCGGATGTCTTTATTAATTCTGCATTCATTGCCAGAATTGCCATATTATTTTTTAGAGGAGATATAATATCTGATGCTGATATCTGCGTCAAGACTTCCTTATCATCTGAGAATGATGTCATAACACTATCCCTTAATAATCTGCGAACCTCATTTCTCGATTTTCCAGATATTTCAGATATTCTTTTTACGATTTCCGCATTATGCAATCCCATCTGTTGGAGCTTCCACAGTTCTCGATCAGCTGTTCCGGACAGCTCCCCGGCTTTCACTAATCGCATTGCAATATCTGATATAATCCAGTCTTCAAGATCCTGATACATTTCAACCAGTTTATCAGTTTTTCCGTAAAAATAATCCGGTCTAAGCATTATCCTTTTCCAACCTCTCTTTTAACAAGATCTATCCACTGCTTACCGTGATTTTCTTTTGCAGTTTCAAACCATCGTTTACCTGTTCCCGGTGTGTGATATTTTAATTCTGTTCCTGTCGGATACTTATTTTCTCCACTGTTCGCCCATGATCTACCGTCTGCGGTCAAATAAAGTTCGCCTACATACTGATAATGCGCATATGGTGTATCGACTGTAATTAATCCGGGTTCTTTTATCTGCGTCTTGTTTCTCAAATCGCCCTGCTGCATAGGTGTGTATTTTCTCATGTCATTTACAACCTGCTCATCAAGGACATTTTGAGCATTTCTTAAATTTTCATCCATTCGCTTTGTATCAAGCTTAATATTAAAGCTTCCAATGACTTTATTATATTTCATATTAACGCATCCATTTCTATCACTTTTCTAAATAAAACTTAATCGTCTCTATCACAGTCTTTTTCTGCAACTTTACTTGAACCATCTCCGGCGGTTCAGGTTCCGGGATAATATATCCACCTTTTAAAATACCATTTTTAGAAAGCTTCGGTATTCCTTGAATTATTTTATTCCTCTTCAAACAGACCACCACTGTTCCTTTCCGCATCTTCCTGCGCTCTCTCTGCAAACATGGCATCTACTTCATCATCATTGAATCCCTCATATTCTTTAAGGTATTTACGCTTAGAATAAATACCTTGAATCATTAAATTATATGCTCTTGATCTGTCCTGTTCGAAGCTCGCAAGCAAATCTTTAAAATAAAAGATGTCTTCGTCCGGTACATCATCATCCAGTGCATCCACATAGCCGGCAGGTATTCCGTAAAGGTCACAGAATACGTTGATTGCATAAATGAGATTTTTCAACGCTGTTTTTATGCTTTTTCGAATATCGTTAATCGTTTCTACTGTTTCATTATCGTCACTTTCAACCTGTGTTGCTGTCAATCTTCCAGATTTTCTATCGAGAATAAACTGCCCCTGTGAGAATCCGCATTTTGTCGAGATCATAGAAAGAACGCTGTTAATGTCTGTGATTCTGTCAGAAGTAAGCATGGTCGGGACGTGTTCATCAATCGTGCTTTTTGAATCCAGTCCCAATTTCAAGCCTTTAACGAACCGAGGAAGCTCTACTGTTGAGGTGCGTGTACCGCCTTTTCCCTGTTTTGTCAGCGCGTTCTCATCAATAAAAGTAATGTGCTGAGAATCCTCAACCTCATTTCCCTTTTTACTCCATGCGATATCGAGATCTCTAAGCTCCATAAGTGCATTTGAGAAAATCGAGACACCTTCTGGAGATGAGTAGTCGATCGTATTGTTAAATGGTGTTTTTAAATAGGCGAACAGTGGCTTTTCTACGTTCATAATATGAACGACTTCATCAATTGAAGACCACTCCGAAACGTCATGCAGTTCTATCTTTTTACCAAGTGAGTTACTGCTGTTTGACTTGAACGCTCTATTCTGGATCTCGTAAACGTTCACATCTTCGCCCTCTTTATTTTTTGAGGTCGTGAAATGATGGTATTCAAGTCGGTAATAGTACAATTTATCTTTTATAAGTCGATTAATAAAGATGCATCCTCTAATATCTCCGTTGCTCGTCTTTTCTGTAATCGCAAAGTCCCACGGCATAATATAATCGATTATGTTGTCTGGATTCATCGAGCCGTTCGGCTTTAAAATAATTCCACCAACTCCGAGCATATCTTCGACTTTGTCTCTGATAGAAGTGTCAACCATTGCCTTAATGCACTTATTAATAAAATCTGCTCTTTCAGAACCGGTTATGCTCACTGACAAATCCATACATGCTTTCTTCGCTGTGTACTGGCAGAGAAATTTTGCGAAATTTATCGTCCGGATGTCATTGTTTTTCGGATCAACCCAGAAAGGACTCCCCTTAATGATGTCGTTCCATCTCTGCTGTGAGTTCTCAATCTCTGGAGAAGTAATAAACTCGACATTAAATTCTTTCTCTGCATCTGTTCTAAAAAACTTCATGATCGTCTCCCTTATTTTTTCAAAAAAATTCATTCTACATCCCTCAAATTTCAAGTTGTCTGAAAACTTCATTTATTTTATGCCATTGGATTGCTATCCAGTCAACCATCGTCTCTTCATGTCCAAATTCTGTAAAATGTTGAAAATTCGACTGCAAACCACTTTCGGCAAGAAATGCATGTATTATCTCATGTCGAAGTTGTTTTCTTTTCAAATACTCAAAATCGCCTACTTCATTCACATTATCTGACCGTAAATGTATCTCCTTATTTGTATAATCACAATATCCATCTGTATCACTGTTTTTAAATTCTTCAATAATAATCTTATATTCTGTCCCTAGCACATTAATCGTCTTCATATTCTTCAATTTCTTCTTCCTCATCATCATAAAGACCGTCATTCCTTCGGCTGGTCATGATAATCCTGTTCAATGCATAAATGTTTGCCATGATCGTGTCTTCTTCTAAGGTCGGGTATGCATCCGAAAATGAACCATCTGGAAGCTGCTCATGCTCTGCCTTTGTAAACTCTTTTTCTGTATTCGGGCAACGTTCTGGATCAATGACAATCTTATTGCATCGCTGAAGCCACTCCCAGCAGTAATCCCTGCCTTTTCCGCTTCCCCATCTTTTCTTTGCCCCAATCGCATTGAATCCCCAGTCCTGCATCTCTGCTATTCCGTCCGGTCTGGCAGAATCGCAAATGATCTCCACATTCATAAACTTCTTTATCTTTCTGGCAAAGGTAGAGTTTTTACATTTTTTAGAATACACTTCGCCAAAAATATAAAGAGTGTCCGTCTCGTAATCATAATAATTCTGGCTGAAAACCTGTGGGTGGGTATATCCGAAGTCTAATCCGTGGTTTACTGTGTCGAATGTCATTAACTCTTCATCAGATATTTTTCGGATTTCTAAATTGTCAAAGATGCCGCCGCCTGTTCCAGTGACTTCGCCAAGGTAGTTGTTTTTATAATATAAAGGCTTATGAATCCTGAACCACTCCGCACGCTCGAAGAATCGCTTTCCAAGCCATTTTACCGGGACATTATAATAATAACTGTGGCAAATCCGTGTCTGTGGCTTATTTTTACACTCTTCAGTGTACTCATTCATAAAGTTATTTTTTGACTTCGGCGGATTGAAGATTTTTATGTCAAGTGCAGGTGTATCTGCTCGCAGGAAAGTATCTTCAATGTTATCCATCTGCTCCACACCTGCCATCTCGTCGCACTCTTCATGAATTAAAAGCTTTACATAGCCAAAAGGTACGTTGAACGATTTCAAACTGATCGGCTTATCTGCTCCGGCAAACATGACCATTTGCCCGGTTGGTTTATACACCGCACACATCGGAGACTGCTTAAAGTCCCAGTTATCCAGATCATTACACCGTATCACCACCTTCATAAACTGATTGTAAACAGATCCGCGCAAGTCAACCTTATATCGTCTGGTGTATACGATATGCGCCTGGGGATCCTGCCGAATGGTTTCGTATGCCAAATCTCCCCAAAAGTTCGATTTTATGGAACCACGACCGCCCTTGGATATGATTTCATGAACGTCTATCTCTCCGGCAAAGGCTTCGTGTACTGTCCTGTAAATCTCCACAAAGTCGGATGTGATGTCTGTGATCGGAATCGTCCAGAGTGCTGCCTTCTCGCGTTTTTCCTTTTCCTCTCGCTCGATCTTCTGCTTTTCTGCTATGGTCAGTGCTTTTTCCAAACCATCCATAGCCTTAAGCTGATCCGAGAAATCCGGGGAGAATCCGAGACCGTCCACAACTTCGCCCTTTGCGATTTTACTTCTGCGCTCTTGGATTTCCGCTAGCGACATGATATCCCGGTGCTGTTCTTTCTCAATTTGCTCCATTTTTTCCGCTATATATTCTGTAATGACAGTTTTTGACAGTAGTTTTTGTGCGCTTCTATTTGCTCCATTCTCACTATAGCCAGCGCTTATGTATGCCTGTGTGGCATTCCCACCATTTTTTATCCACTCGTCTGCAAATGCCTTCCATTTCGGTGTGAGTTCTCCCTTCATCCGCTCACCGCCTTATAAATATCAATCAAACAGAATATTACTTCCGGGATAGATGCCGTTTTAAGAATCTCATAATCTTCTGTTTTCCATTCTTGTCTATTTTTCTTAAAGGTGCACACTGGTGTGAGGATTCTGTAAATTGTGATCATGCGCTTCTGGTCGTCGCTATAAAATTGATTTTGGTTTATTTTTATGATCAATCCGCACTGTACAATCGCAGTTTGTAACTTTTTCACTTTTCCTTTTAAATTTGCCAAGTCGCACACCTCCCATCATTTTACTTATAATTTTATTATAAGATATTTTTTAACTGTTTTTGTTCCATTTTTAGGCATAAAAAAAGCGGCTATATTTCAAGCCGCTTGTATGCTTTTTTAAAGCACATACATAATATAAAAAGTTTTTCCGCCATCTTCAACGATTCCCCAGTCTGCAACCGGGATCTTTTTTTCAATCATATTTCTGTATGCTTCCCGGTCTTCCTCTTCAACGCCCCATTCGTCAAGATAGTTTTCTAAATTCTCTTCCAAGTCTTCAATAATCATGGCTCCGTCTTTCAAATGCTTTTCCGCTTCTGATCTGGTGTCGCCGTCTTTCATTAACAGCTCAACTTCTTTTTCTCTTGTCATTCCGTTATCTCCTTTTTTAATTAATGAACTAGGTTTTTACTGGTCAATTTCCGGTAAAAATTCTCCGGTGTGTAATTCTTCCGCAACGATCCTGTACGCTTTTCGGATTGTGCTAGCTCTGTTCAAAAGATACTCCCAGCCCTGCACGTCTTTCTCTTTCCAGTCTCCCTTGTACTCGGCTTTCACTTCTTCATCAAGATTAATAAAATCCATGATGTCTGTTTCATGTCTTTTTTCAATTTCCTTCATGAGTTCATTAAGCTTTTTGTAACATTTTCTTAATTCTTCCATAGTTTTATCCCCCTCTAAGCTCTTTCTCTTAATTCTTTAACTGTACAGTTTTTATAAAACTCCTTATATTTTTCAAATGTGTTCTTTTTGCTCCAATCTTTTTGTATTCCGCTTACATTTTCAAAATAGTTTTTATCTCTCTCGTATAAAAGATGTAAAAGATCCTCACGTTTCATTTTGTTTATTTCTGTTTTTGAATAACTATAAATGTTTTTTAATCCTTCCATTTTCTTTTCCTCCGTGTGTTGTGTTTTCCTTGTTTCTGATATTATAATACACCATTTTCGGTGTAATGTCAATACCTTTTTACATTATTTTTAAAGTATTTTATTTTTTCTCATTTTCTACATATTTAATAATGTTACCCGGCTGCATATCCAGAAGTGTACAGATCTTCTCTAACGCGATGATCCCGACCATGTCGCCACGCCTTAGCGTCTGGATTGCGTTTTCTCCCAAAAGCTTTTCTTTTCTTAGCCGTGACGTGGTGTATCCGCTTTCTTTCAGCGTTTCTAATACATTTATTTTATAAGTAAGCATTTATTAATACCTCTCTTTCTTTATAAAGTAATTATACATTATTTTATAATTTATTTCAATTGTATTTACACCAAAAATAATGCACAAATATTATTCCTTGATTGTACATTATTTTTGGTGTATTTGTATATTGAAATTACACTGTTTTTGGTGTATTATAATATTAACAGGGGGACAGAAAAAGAATTAACAGAGGTTTGCGGAACTTATGAAAGCGACTGCTCCAGATGTCCGAAGAAAACAGAATGCAATGAGTATAATTCGATATTTGCACAAAATAGCCGAAACGCTCCGCTCTGGAGAGTCCACCGTGGAACGGTCGCCCGGTGCTGACGATGGAAGACCAGAAAGGGAAAACATGAAAAATTTAATTGGAAACAACTTGAAACGGCTTTTTATTTTTATCTTGCGTATTTTGCCAATACAGACTTTTTTATGCGTGCGTGGTATTTTTATCCTATGCGTGATAAGAAATCCGTCTATGCGTGTCATGCGTGCGTTATGCGTGCAGTTTAAAATAATATGCGTGTGTCTATGCGTGCAGTTCTATGCGTGAATCAAAGTATTATGCGTAGCTGTCCGTTGCTTTCTTCTTCGTACAAGCTCCGGCTGTTGAGCATCCTTAATGCCATTTTCTTTTTTCTGTAAAAATGCGTGCGTGAAATCGGCATAATCCCATAGCGTGCTTCCATTTTGTCATATGAGATATTATTTAAAATTGATTCTGCTATTTTATCGCCCAGGTAATCGTCTATGCGTGTGCATATCTCTATCGTTTCCTCTCTACTCATTTTAAAGACCTCCATATGCGTGACACATAAGTTTCTTACAACATTATACCATATATCAGTTCATAAAAACACAACATATTATCGTATTCATGCAACATTATTATATTTTTATTCATTTAATCATTGTTCTTTGATATGTATTTTTTTACCGGTTCTTTCTTGGTTTTTTTAATACTTTTCGGTATGATCTCCTTCTGCTAACAACCACTAATTCACTTTTATTTTCGTAAATTATTAGCCAGCTGTCCGGTATAAGTCCTCTCGACTTCAAAAATATTCTTTCCTGATTTGTCGGTTCTCTTCTTTTATATTCTCTTTTTAACATGTCTCCTCTCCTTTATTTTTCACTAACTGCTTGTCGTCAAACCATTTTATCGTGCCACCGCCAAACTTTACTTCCGGCTGTATGATAATGCTTTTTCCTATATGTTTTACTTCACCGTTTAAGTGATTATTAATAAAGTTCTATAGTATCTCCAATATGTCCGTCCTCAATTTCTCTTATATGAACTTTCCCATCATTTTCAGCTTTCGCCTTATCATATAATTCACCAAGGATCCTATTCACTGATAATTCATCAAGCTGTTCTCTGTTTCCGTGAATTCCATTTTTCATTTTTTGCATCCTCCAATAAATTCTAAATATTTAAGTATTTATTGATTGCATTTTCTACGTCAGCTAATCTCACCCACTGATTTTCCTTATCCACTTCGTAAATTGGTGTATCTCTCTGTTTTGCGCTTTCTACAACATCCGCCATCACGGCAACGGAATAATTTATAAGAGTTTCTTTTTTAATTTTATCAATTGCATCCTGTTTATTAATTAATTTTCCCATATCTTCTCCTGCTATAAGTTCTAAATGTTCAGATTCTATGGTATCCAGTAATCTCCCTCTAATGCATTTTTAATTCCGCCTCCTAAACAAGAAAAGAAAACGCCCTCTTCGTCATAATCGTTTTGCCAAAGTCTTTCACCTAAATCATTCAGAATTTCACTTGCTTTTTTTAATATTTCCTTTTCTTCCTCTGAAAAATCAATTTCTACATCATTACTCTTATAAAAGTTAGCCATCTTTTTTCTACCTCCGTTTTAATTTGTTAAAGTTCAGTTTACCTACGCATTTAACACTATCTCTTTTACCTTTTTCTCGTAAAATTCATTTGAAATATACTTGTCTCCATAAGGGAACTCACTATCTGTCAGTACGGCATAGGCTTCCGCCCAAGACAAACCTCCTCTGGCTGCTAATCTGTCTAATGTCTGACCACAGTGATTTTTTAATGCTTGTTCTTCATGCGGTTTGATGATGTCGTAGGGAATATATTCTTTGCCCTTTTTCGTCATAATCGGAAATTCTTTCATATACTACCTCTCTTTCAGTTTAGTCAACTATGCCTCTTTGCATACTGAAAACGTGTTTGAGCAGGTTTTGTACCTTCTGAATATAGATAGTTTCGGAAGGTCGAATAATAAAACCACGCTCTTATAAATCTGAATATTCTCATTACTTATTACCTCACTTGAATTTTAATATTGTCCATTTTGGTGGATTAAGCTTTTCAGAATACCAGCTAATCATATTTGGGTATCCTATCCGGCTCCAATCCTTATACCATTTATAAAGTGCGTACCATGCCATGTCTTTTACCTTTAAATTCTGACTTTACATGCAATTTCTAATATATTCTTCCACAGCAGTTTTTGCATTTTCAGGCTCACAATAAATCATGCAACCGCTAATAGTGCTGTCTGCAATATCAGAGTCAGTTAAGTCTGCACCATTTTTTTCAAGCCATGAATCCAATTTCTCACACACATCCAGCAACTCCATTGCTAACCTTTCTCGTCTGTCGATGATATTCTGAATTTTCTTTGGAATTTTCATTTTTACCTCCGCTAAATTCTAATTTAACTATTTCACTTCCTGCTCAATATTTAAGTTTCTAAACATTGCGCACATCACGTCCACAACGATACTGTTTCCAAACTGTTTGTAAAGTTGCGTGTTGCTATTGACTGCTGCCATCTTGGAAATATCTTCATCGGATACTCCCATCAACCTTCCGCATTCTCTTGGTGTCAGCTTTCGGATACGGTATTTAGTGGCAATATGGCTATTCGCATACCCATGTGTGCCAGCTACAAGATTAGTAGATATACCATTGTCATAGATAACCGTACCGCATTGCGAACCATCGCTGGAAATCTGACCTACCTTTTCAATCCGTACAATCTCTTGATTTTGTGCGGTTAATGTAGGACACGTATTGCCATTATCTTGCACACGCCCTCTTCTTGTCTGGCTTTCTGGATAGCTTGCGTCAAAGCATCCACCAACTTCACATTCAATAGAACCACTTTTTGTAGCCTGCTTAATCAGAACCATATTGTCCTTCTGCACACTTGTTAAACAGTTACTTGTGCCTTGCATATTTATTTCTAACCTCTGTTCCGTTGGACTTCCAGTAGTTCTATCCGATGGATTGTCCGGGTTTCTGCCACGCATGGCAACTATCTGGCTTTCAAGTATTTTCGGCTCTTGATTACCGCCTTGCATTGTACTCAATGTTGGACTGCACCCCCCCACATCATAAATTCTGTTGGTACTCTCAAATTTTGCTTCAAGAGATCCTAAAACATTTACATCTGCCATAACTACTCCTAAATCATGTTGTTCAGCTTTTACGCACCTTGCAATCGGATACACACCTCGCTGAAAATCTGCTGTTACTCCGGTGTATATACTACCTATTACTTCCATTCAATCCTCCATTGCTACCATAGTTGTCAAGACCTTTATAGTCTCTTGCCATAAGAGTTACAGCTACATCAATAGGTTTTTCTGCCACCTCTCCCCTATTTTTCAACAACCATGTTTCCGATTTGCTGTTGGTTTGAGATTCCGCGGTCATATCTTGCCGTGATGCAGTTTGCAATGTCTCTTCGCTGTGGATTGCAGATTGTTCCGTCAATGCTGCTCTGCTCTGCTCTGCTCTGCTCTGCTCTGCTCTCAGGATTGTGCTGTGGCAGCGTTCCGTTGTCAATCAACTGTTTTATCAGTTTGTCTGCCTTTTCATTGTTTATGTAATACTTCTCGTCCACATCATCTTCAAGGTAATCTTTTAGCTTCTTTTTTAATGGTATCGGCTGTGGGAAATGGTAGTTATATTCTCCCAAAAACGAAAACATGAAGCACCTTTCACGGTTCTGTGCAACTCCGTAGTTCTTTGCGTTCAAATCCTGCCAGTAGCTTACATATCCAAGGCTTGTCAAAAAATCAATCCAGTTTTGGAAATCTCCCATGTTTGCATCGGCATGGACTTGTGGAACGTTCTCCATGAACAGAATCTGTGGCAACTCACCGCCACCATCTCTTATTTCTTTCAGAATACGTTCTACTTCCCACAAAAGGCCGGACCGTGTACCACTTCCTTTTTTCATGCCTGCTTGTTTTCCGGCAACCGATAAATCGGTACATGGGAATGAATAAGTAAGTAAGTAAGTAAAGAATTCTGTGTCGCAGATATCCAAATCTTCCGCATGAACCTTAGTTATATCCATTGTTGGAAAATTTGTTCCATGCACTGCGTTATAGCTTGCTATGGCATACTTATCAAATTCTACAACTCTATAATGCTCAAATTTTGCACCGATTCTTTCCAGTGCCATTGCCTGTGAACCATATCCGGCAAACAATTCAATTAATCGTATAGGTTTTGTAATACGGATTGGTTCACGTATCATGTCAAAAATGCTCATCTGATTCTGACATTCGTAATCAAACTTATCTAAATCACTCATTTTTTCAAGGAGACCGCATATGCTTCACTCTGGCCAGAGTCTCGGCTCCTTTCTGATCTATTTATTTCAAATCTTTTCTCTGATTTCTTTTACAAGTGCATCATCGTCAGAATATGTCTCTGAAAGTTTAATTGCTGCGGCTTCAAGCAGTTCTTTTAAATCTGCTATGTAGTTGATTTTATTTGCTTCCGCAACAGCCTTTTTATCTACAACTTCTGATACAAGTGTGTCCACAGGAAGCAGTTCTCTACGGCTTTTCAAAATCAAATCTGCCATATTCTTTGGAAGTCCGACTTCATCCAGACAATTTTTAAGGATATCCTGTGTAAGTTCGACTTTCTGTGATTCTTCCTCCTGATCAGCATTTCCATTTGCGATTAAGGTATCGTCCAAAACGCTGTGTATTTCCAAGCAAATCTTATTATTTTCTTCATCATCTTCTCCCAGCACATCGTTTAAAATGTTCTGGAACACTTTCTTTTTCTCTGATGCTGTCATTTTTGCCTCGCAACCAAGTCCAGCTTCCATAAATTCAGAGTGTGGCTCGTTCGTGTTTTTACTGTAAAACATCACAGAATGGATGTCTGTGCTTCGCTCAGTAAATGCTGGGAAAATAAAACCTGTATCTGGCATCCCGACAACCCAGTCTCTGATTCGTGATTCAATGCGGTTTTCGTCCTCACGATAACCAAGCCCCGGCTTTGTCAGATTTACCGGGCAGATTGCACACAGCAGATATTCGTAAACTTCTTCTGATTCATCTAATTTGTCATTGTCAGAAGTTTTGGTTATGACATCGTAGGCATCGTGGAAAATCAGAATCAGATAATTTCCAACGTAATCGTAACTGTCAATAATCATGTCATAAAAAGTATCAAGCAGATCATCATTTTTCAGTCTGCTTTCACGCAGTCCCATTAGAAACTGTTGTCTGCCGCCAGTGGCTTCCTCTGCAAGTGGAAAGTCCAACTCCAAAAGATTGTTTCCAAGTTTTCCGGACAATGTCTTTTTCGCAATGTCAAGATATTTATAATATTCTGCATCGTCCAGATTTAAAAATGTCTCACCGATTTTTGTAATTTTATTATGGTCAGCGTCTACATAGCAGCCGCACATACGAGTGAATGTACAGGCTTCCTTTTTAAATCTTCTTTTAATTTCTAAAACATCCTTTTTGTTCATAAAATTTAATCCTCACTTTCTTCCTCTTTAATCGTTTCGATTTCTGCGCTTAAATTCCTGCTCATGGCAGATAAGATTTTTACAATCATTTCGCTTTTTGTCTTATTATCAACCTCTCCGGCGGCATTCTTTTTCGCTTCCAGCTTGTCCCGGTATTTATCGTACTGTCTGGAATTGATATATCCAGCTTCGTACCAGCCGAAGATGTCATCATTTGAATAACACTTTTCGCCTTTGATCGTCACGAAAATCTCATTTACCTTTTCACGTTCTTTTTCTGCTTTGGTCTGATATTTATCTCTTAGCTTCTGTATTTCTTTTCTGATTGTCTCCAAGGCTGTTATTTCTACATTGCTCATTTTTACACTCTTTCCGGTTTCTCACACCGTTCAAATTTTATTACCCACACCCACGGATTAGCATTCCATCCGTAGCGGTCAAGGTCGGATTTCTTGATGGTAGAATCCCAGAGTCTTGAAAAAGCATATCTTTTTTCTTCTCCATTCAACACATGAGGATATTCCACCTCTACACCCTCTCTGCAAATCTGCTCCGATGTGATTTCCTGCAACCGCTCCACCCTCACATCCGTAACCTTAAGCCAGATACGTGCGGCTTCTTTCGGCATGTGGATGGATGGTTTCCACTTTGTAACATCGGCAATGTCATTTCTTTGCCAATCTTCGTAGTAATAGTATCCGTTCGGTGCCTTTTTCCATGTTTCTCTCACGTACAGTATATCGTCCGTGTGATATGGTGGATTCCATCGTTTGCTTAATTCTTCCTCTGTAATATCGTTTGGAAGTTTAAATTCTTCTCCCCATATTTCATGTGCTGTTCTATTTGGATATCCCCATGTGTCAGAATCACTTCCTGCGAATGTGTAACACAGCTTTGATTTAGGCTGTGGCTTTACCAACCGTCTGGTGCAAGTCTTCCGTCCGTCCAGAATTGCCCGAACCATTTCTGTGTTGAATAAAATCGGCAATACCCTACTCATCCTCCGCTTCCTCCGTTTCTTTCTCCTGGCAGTAATACACAATCGGATTGCTCGCATCACAGTCGCAGTTATTCCATTCGATATCTTCTAATGCCCTCTCTTTTGCAATCTGAATGGCTTCCGCTTCTGTATCAGCTTCAATGTCATCATAGTCAATCGTTAATTGTAAACCTACGCCCGCATTCCACTTAGCCAGCTACTCCACCTCCTTTTACAATCTTAATAGCCTTTTCATAGGCTATAAGCATTCCTAATTCCTTTGGTTTATCATTTATAATATCATCGAGTACCCTATTTACTGGTACAAGGCTTTTCAGCTTTTCCAACTGCTGCACAACCTTGTCCGGGTCATAGGCGGTCGGCATATTGTTAATCACATCTTTTACTGCATCATAATCTTTCATGCTTTCAAGACGTCCACTTAAGTTGTCTAAAACCAACCCAGCATCAATCAGTCTTCCCATCGTTCGCCCTCCTGTTCCAATCTGTAGTTGCTTTCGTTCGCTCGTCTCTCCCTGTTCTGATGCCTCCGTCCTGATCCATGTATATCTCACATTCATAGCTTTTTGGAAGTTCCGTTCCGCATTTCATACATTTGATTCTGAACATTACCCCAACATCCGAATGTAATGGCTTATTTCTAATGGTTAAGAACATTGCGTTTCCACCGCAGAACGGACATGTCTTAAGTCTTTCACTCATTCTTCATCACCCCAATCAATTTTTCTTAAACAATTTGGACATCCATAAGGTTCTTCTACTTGATGCCCACAATCTGGACAATAACCAACATGTTCTTTATGTTTCTGGTATCCAAAATAACTATTCGTTACATGCATTGGTTTCTTTGCTGTCTGCTTCTCCATCGCCGCCCGGCATTCTTCCGAAGTGCCGATTGCGCGGTACTGCTTCAGTTCTTCCAACCATTCAGCAAGTTGCTCATGTTCGTTTGCACATATAGTATTGCCATATGTAACGGCTTCTTTATCAACCGATTCTGGAATATACGCATTATCTTCGATTAGTCTTGCTGACATCTTTTGGCATTCAGCCACTTCTCTTGCGTGTGATATAGCTTCATCAATTGTCATAGTCACACCTCCAACAGTTCCGGGTTATCAATCATGTTGCCGATCACTTCAAAATTCTCTGAATCAAAATCATCCAGTTCCTCGTAGTAATCACAGCCCGGCTCATTCGTACACCATCCGTTTTCGTGCCACACGACACGCTTTCTCGTCTCATCTTCTGGAAACTCATCATCGATATGCCCTGAAAGAATGTCATTCTCAAAAATCCGTCTGCCGCTTTTATCATTAAGTCCTGTGCACTGGCAAATAGTTGATGGGTCTATCTCGTAAACAGCTTTTTTACTTGCGAAAACCGGTTTAAAAATAAGCGGTCTTCCTGCAAGTTCATAATAACTACCAGACATCCATTCTCCGTCATCAATGCACTTTCCGCGGAATAAATATCTATCTTCCATCCTTTTCCTCCATTTCTTTCAGCTTGGCTTCGGCTTCCTCTCTGGTAAGGAATATCCTTTCGCCAATGTCGCACGGTAAATAGCAACTCTCACCCATATCAGCGTCATTTATAGCATCAATTATCATAACAGTTCTGTCTTTATGAATCTGCTTGATATATAACTGGATAACGCGCATCATAATAACTGGCTCTTTCGCTCCTTTATTTACCCGATACAAAGTATCTCCCACCTTGCACGGCAACCGCAGAAGTAATCCCTGCTCCTCGGCATCCTCATAATATTTCAATTTTTCTCGCAAATCAGCCATAGCCCATAAATTGCGATAGAACAATGCTAAAAGTCCTATTGTGCTGTCTATTTCTACCGACAGCATGGAATCCATATAGTCGTCAACTTCTTCATCTGATAAGTCCTTAAAATCTTCACCGCAAATATCTTTGACAAGATTTCTTATAAGCCACCTGCTATCAACGTCCAGATTATAATCTCTATATCTGGCATTGTGCTTATCATCTGCATAGCAGCTATTATGTGCCAGCTCGATCATCGACATGTCAGCCACGCTTTTATTTGTCGTTAATCTCTCCATGTTGCTTCCTCGCTTTCTGCTTTTCCTTTTCCTCACATGGCTTACAAAGCCTACTACACCAACCGCATGGTGTTATGTATGGACATTCTTCTCCAAGTCTCATGCTATTCCTCACTTTCTGCCTTAAGCCAATCCAAAACACATGATTTGCAAGCCTCTTCAGGATGAGAACATTCCTCTACGCCCATGTGTTCTATGCAACTTCCAAATAATACTTCTGCCAACTCCTCATCCGTCATGCTCCGGATCCGGTCTGCATTGGTCTGTGGCTTTTCTGTAAGTGTATCTTTCACATCTGCTTCATAACGTTCCGGCAATCCATGTTTCTCGGCATTCTCATAGGTAGCAAGTTTTTCAATTGCTTTTATGGTGCTATCTATGATTCCATTTGCCATACAAGTTTTTGTGATATCGCCAAAATGCATTCTTAGCAGTTCAAGGTTCTGTATCATTTCTTCTATGCGGTCCATGCTATCCCTCTCTTTCTACATTCAGCCTTGGCTCTGTCTAAAATCTGCTGAAAATACCACTCTAATTGTTCCTTGTCCCTCTCTTTTTCGATCAAAACAGCGGCATCGTTCCAAGTCGAATCCGTCAAATTGATTCCTCCGGTAATATAGATATCATCGATCCTGTAAAATTTAAAATGCGACTCTTCTACCGGATAGACATTTATACGATAAGTGCCCATGATATCTTCCATTTCTTCTAATCTTTTTTTTCTATCGATTGACGTCTCTCCATAATATGAATTGTTATATTTTTTCATTGGAGGCATTCCTACAACCATATCTGTATTGGTATCCATTAAGGTGTTCAGAAAATTCAATACCATAGATTCTCGCGTTTTAAGCTCTCCTAAACAATTTTTAAATTTTTTATCAGAAAATGATAAACCATATGTAGCGATCTCTACTCTTATATCTTCTGGCGGTTTTTCTCTGAGTTTGTCATATAACACGTCATTTAAAAAACTCATCAAGTCTACTGAATTTAAAAAAATCATATTTCTACCTCACTAAATCCATTGTTTTAACAGATATCCCTTTAAATTTCCCGGTGCGACAATACTCTGCGGTATCAAAAAACATAATGCATCCATCGTCTTTTCCGGTATCGTCACTTCCTGCAAGTGCTATGCTTACACCATTTCTTATCAGTGTATTTTTTAACAACATCAGTACCGCTTCTATCTCCTGCTTGGTTTCATCCGTCATTTCAACTTCACCTTTCTCTTTCTGCCTCTTGCCTTAAACTTATCGCACATCCCAACCGGGCATCCACGCCTTGATCTGGTCTGTAAATAATATCCACACATGATCTCTGTCTGGCTGTGATTGTACGAATATTTACATTTCCGGCAGTATTTTACGCTTGTCTTTGTCATCTCTCCCATGTTAATAATCCTTATTTCACCGCTTTTCCTGTTACAATATCCCAATTTTCATCCTCAATAAACTGATTCCGAATAATCTCATCCGTCAGATAGTGTTCCTTACTCTTTGGCTGCTTGCGCCAATAGGAATCAATGTAATAGGCAACCCAATTCATAAATTCCTCAATTTTGGCATTCGAGAAACGGTAAGAATCTTTTAATGTCGGAATTGTCAGATACATTGTGGAGGCAAGCGCGCTCTCGATATTCCGATCTGCGCCAAGCACTGCCCGTCCATTTTTTATATCTGCCATATACAATTTTTTTGACATTGGGATTGATTTTACCCACTTGACCACATCAATTTTCTTTTTACGGCAATATGCCATCATGCTCTCGCTCGTTACCGCTTCGTCATCATCGTCCTGCCAAGATTTCCGACGCTCAACGGTTTTGCTATAAAAATTCGTGACCTGCTTAAACGTCATATCAAACTTGTCATACAAAATGGCTGTAAAAATATATCCCATGTGATTCGCGATATTATCTCCTAACTGGCATTTTGCTAATTCCTGCTTATAAACACTCAATGGAATCACCCTTTTTCTCTGCTGTACGCTATGCATTTGCCCACCTTCCTTTTAATTTTTTATTTTATATTTCCACTCGCTATCACTTTTTCAATGATTTCCTCCTGCATCCGCTCTGCGATATGATCCCGGACTGATTCTTCTGGAAATGCGATCTGATATGTCCGCTCCTTGATCCGGTTCGTGATCCGGTCATCATACTGTAGTGTCTCCAACGGATCATTGCTCGTAAAAATAGTCACTTTCCGGTTTATGTAACGTTCATTGATGATCTGATACATCTTATCGTTGATCCAGTCCGCTGGTCTCTCCACTCCGAAATCATCAATCACAAGGATGTCTGTGGTGTAGAGCGCGTCCAAAAGCTGATTCTCACTGTATTTTGTATCTCTCTGCCATGTATTCTTGATCTCTTGCAGGATAGTCAGCGACACCGCAAATTTCACTGCATAGTTTTTCATCAGCTCATTTGCGATTCCGGCAGCAATCCTCGTCTTGCCGCTTCCCTTTGTCCTTGACCAGATATACAATCCCATGCCTCTTTCCTTCTGGCTCTCAAAATCATCCAGATAGGTTTTTATGATTTTACAGGCATCTGACACCATCTTTTTACTTTCCTGCTTCCTGTACACATCCATTCGAAACGATCTTAGATCCATCCCACGGAATGCCTCCGGTATATCTGCGAATCGCAACCGCCTTGACATGACCGCTTTCTCACGGCATTTACACGGTACTGCTATTTCAACTCCGTCTTTTATTTTCAAGATCCACTCCCGACCTTCGCAAATTGGACACACATCAGAATCCCTGGAAGTCTCCGGTGTCTCCGCATTCCTGCATAAGTTCGTTGAGTGATTTTTCATGCGTTCCAGTATCTCTTCCAACTGATCCATCGTTCTCTCCTTTCAGGTACTGCATAAACAAGTTCTCTCGTAAAAAGTTCTCCGGCTTTTTAATATACCGCTCTGCTGTTTTCTCCCGTCTGCATATATCTGCATAATTCTGTGCGGCCAATACCAGATCATCTTCCGGTACACCAGCCAGTACCGCATTGCAGTATTCTGTTTCAGCAAGACAACCAGTACACCGTTTCGGATAGACTGCGGCAAACTCTCCAAATTTTTCCACGGGGGATATAGGGGGTGTATTTTGTTTATGTTTATGTCTTTGTTTATTAATAGGTTCACTTTGTGGTTCAAACTGTGGTGCAATTTGCAGTTCACTTTGTGGTTCATCTTGTGGTTCATTTTTACTGTAATTTTGAACCACAAGACTATTTATTTTATATTGTGCTGCAAGATTCCCACCGCGCGCTTTCCATTCGATGAACCCATCTGTAGCAAGCTTGTTTCTCGCTCTCTTTAACGCTGATGCATTTAATCCAGACCGAAGTCCAAGGACTGACGAGGCTACCGTAAACGTATCTGGCCACCCTGCCTTATTCGCTATGGACATTAACGCATGCCATAAGGCGATTGCAGTGTTGGGCTGCGGGTTTAGTTCGAGCCTGTCGTAAAATGCTTTTATCTCAGCTATGTAATTCAAATCATCACCCCGTTTCCAATTCCGATATTGTCACTTCTGTACGAGGATGCCATTTATCTACATCCACATAACTCCCATCAGTGGAAACAATGATTTTACAGTTATCATCCTTAAGGATCTCGTAATGTACCAGAATGTCATGCAATGCCTCATGCAAATTTGTCAGATCAACTCTTCTTCCAGTTGGCATATAATACACAGCTTTTACATTCACAGGGCTTTCAATGGTCTTTATATCCGGCATATATGCCCTGCATTCCTTTTCATACTTCGTGTAGGCTTCGGATGGGATGATAAATGGTCTGCCGCTCCCGGTAAATACAATCCTCTGGCTATTCTTTTTTGTGATCGGTTTCAACGGTATTGTAAATTTATACTCCATCGACATCCTCCAGATTCAGTTGAGCATTACTGTCTTTGATTTCTTCTGCCAGTACATACGGTGGTTCATAGTTTCTTACGATCTCAATAGCGATATTTTTCTGATTTCTGTGGATGCAGTTATATTTGCTTACCTCGAACTGTCTTTTTAATTCCCGGTAAATATCTGAATACACCTTTCCACGGATGGAGCTGTCATGATATGCATTGCTGTTCTTACCGCCCAGGCAATCAATCACCCGCTTATTTACTTCCGCTTTCACATCATCTGCGTCCGATGGGAGCAACGGCAACGTTTCCTTGAAATCCTGCAAATCTCTGTTGATTGCATCCACTTTACTGTCTACTTCTTTGAGAGCTGCAAACTCCATTTCCAAAAGCTGCATTGGAGACTTCGGTTTCTGAATAACATCTTCCATCTCATGAAAACGATTGATGTAGCGTGCCGTGAACTCTGTTCCTTTAATACCTGTCAGTTTATGGGCGATGAACTCGCAGCCTTTCTTGGTAATGTCATAACATGGTAATGTCTTATTTTGCTCTGTTTTATATGTATTTTCTTTAAAGAAATCGGTGGGCTCAATTTTGAGCTCTCCTAATTCCTTTACATAAGAACGTACATCTCTCATTAAATTTTTATGTTCTTTTTCCACCATCTCCGCAACCTCAACTGAGGTAATTGTTTTCTGTTCTAAATTCAAAACTTCTCCTTTCTCCCGGTACATGACAGCACCGGGAAATCATGGCTTCCAACAATCGTGATATATCATTTTCTGCATGAATAGGTTTCTTTCTGCCATTTGGCAAGGTGTTTCAACCCTATAAATCCTTTACAACAATTCCATAGACCTTATACATCTCTCTGAACCGGATCACTCCAAGGCTGTGTGCCAGTGTGTGGTGTTCTCTGCACAAACAGATTTTTTTATAACTGGAATCATCTACTTTTGTCCTGTCATTACCCATTCCGATTGCATCCTCATGATGAATCTCTCCATCTTTTCCGCAGATTGCACATTTTTTGTGTAACAGGCAGTAGTAAAGATATCTTCCTATGTCATCTGTACGTTCTATTGCATTGTCAGAAAGCGGTATTCCGTTCTCTAGGGCAAATTCCAGTATCGTGTTGATAAATTCCCTCGCTGTGTCCATAGAACAGTTGGAAAGACTGAAATACGCATCACCGGTACGCATCATATGCTGATACTTCAATATTTCTTTCATTTCTTCCGGAAGATATCCTGTCCAGTCCGCAATATCTCTGATGGTGGCGTATGCCTTTTTTCTCTGCTCTGCTGATATGTGCCTACCATCATCAAACCTGATCTCGGCATTTCTAATTTTCTTTCTTTGGAACATGTCCCCAAGCTTCAGATCTGGAACAGATACAACCAAGTCTGTTCCGTCTTTCTGCTCTCGGTATTGGTTAATCTTTACAAGTGCGTGCATTAGTTATCAACATCCTTTTTTCTGACATCATAAAGAAATACTCTGCGTTTCAACGATTCATTTCTAATGGATAATGCAACGATCTCACCATCTTTAATAATAATTTGTTCAACCTTGAACTTATCGTATGTGCTCCACTTATTATTTTTTTGTATAAGTGCAACATCCTTTGCAGGGATCCATATATATGGTGCAGTGTAAAGTTCTCTTCCAATTCCCCAGTTAAAGCAAGCACGCTTGAAAGAATCCGATGCCTGTCCTTTTTCTTTTTCCGTATATGATTCAGTTCCTACATCCTGCTTCCATACCCAATGATCGCCGTCTTCTGCCGGAAAATTAATACCTACATTGCAAAAGAGATTTCCATTAATTAACTCATGTTTTCTCTGCCATCTCTCTGATCCTACAGATTCGTCCAGAATGCGCATATCACATCTGGCATCTTTATAAAGTAAAAGGCTGCAACCTTTCTCATTTACGGTCGCCACTCTGGCATCAATCTCTTTTTCTGTTAAAGCTCTAAATTCCATTATTTCTCCTCCACAATTCTGCTTGCCCACATGTCAGAAAAATGTAACAACAGATACAACGGCGTTTCTTTACCGGAAATATCATATTTAAACGATCCATACAGTCCATTATGCCAAAGGATAGCCTGCTCTTCTTCCTCTGTAAGCTTGATGAATCTTTCAGCAATCGCAATACTTCTCACTTCATGCGGAATATACAGAAGTTCTTTATTTATCTCATATGGTTTTGCTTCTGACTGTACCAATGGATATTCTCCATTTTCATCCTTTTTACGGCTCTTGATCATATTAGGTACATAGTTTGGTTTTCCATAATCTCCCATCTTTCCAAGATCATGCAGCAAAGCACAAATGATAATGGCATTCTGTGTTTCATCCGGTAAAACTTCCGATCCTTCCGCCAATAAAAATGACATATCCTGCATGATTCCGAGGACATTCCAACTATGTTCTGCTAAACCGCCCTCTTTTGCCAAATGGTTAGAACCCGAACACGGAGCCGCAAAAAATCCATCATTTTTCATGGCTGCAATTAAATCTTTCATTCCATCTCTTTCAGTGGACATAAGTTTTTCCACAATTAAATTTTCAAATTCTTCCATCTTTCTTTTATCCTCTCTTCCTCTGATTCAATATCTGCCATCTCTTCACGTCTGGCTTGTTTCTCATATAATCTGTGGCGGCGTTCTCTGTCCCTCTCGTACTCTTCAAGCATATCGAGGCTGTCCGGTATGTAATCATTCATATCTGTGAGAAAATCCCTCCCCATCACCGTCTGTGTCGGTAATCAGCTTTCTTGTACCATACACAAATTCACCATGAATACTTCCGTCGGTATGCCATGACACTTCACCGGCTTCTATGTCTAAATCTTCCAGTGTTCTTTCAAATTCTGCCAGTGCATCCTTGAGTATTCCTAAATCCTTCCATGTCAAACTAGGCGCTGCCATTTAAAAATTCCTCCATTTCCATCTGTCTAAAATCTGTAGATAAAACCATGTATCTGACAGCTTTCTCTTGCTGTTGCTTCATGTGCTGCTCGTCCCGGCATTCTTCACACATGTTTCCCTCTCCGGGATCTAAACTGCATCCACAGATTCTGCATTTTCTGTAAATCATAAAATCACGCTTTCCAAAAATTTAACTACGTGTTACAATAAACGCAGAAATACTTTTGTATTCCTACGGTAAATAGCACCTGCGTTCGCCAAAACATTCAGGGTGCTATTTTTTTGTCCTCAAATTCTCCAAGGTACTCAACATCAGCGTCAAGCTTGTCCTTCCGGCGGATCATGTAAAAGTATGCTTTCCGCTTTTCTTCTATTTTGCTTTCGACATACATGATTGCCAATCCAGCCAACGCAACCAGAGCACCTAGCGCAATCGCAATTATTAATAAAATGTAATAAACGCCGTCCGCATCCATCATTCCACCCAGAAACATGATTCCAAGTCCAATAGATATAAAAACATTTGCTACATTTTTCATGATGCCTTGTCCTTAACCACAAGCTTAATTCCTTCCTGTCTTTCGTAAATCTCTAACAGAATGTCCATAATCTTGGCTTTCCTCTCTGGTGTAATTTCCATGTCTGCTTTGTTCATAGGATTCTCCTTTCTCATTATTTAACGCTCCCACACATGGCAATCTGCTTGTCAACTTCCGACTGTTTCTTTGAGATTGCCATACCATCCGCAACACCGAGAATATAGTTGAAGTTTTCTTTGTCCAGCTGTGATACTGTTTCAGCCAGTCTTGTAAGGGATTCTTTCTGTTTTTCGCTCATCTACTCACTTCCTTTCATGTTTGTATTACCTTGTGTGATTATAATATCATACTTAGTTTGTATTGTCAAACATTTTTTAAATATTTTGTTTGACATTGTGTGATTTTTGTACTATTATACTAGTGGGAGGTGATAATAAGTGTATGAGCAAATAAAACAGCTGAGAAAATCGCTTGGAATGTCACAAGAAAAGTTTGCTAAAGAAATTGGTTTAACTAAAAATTTCATATCTTTAGTAGAAACTGGTCAAAGAAATCTATCAACCCAATCAATTAAACTTATTTGTCAATTGTTTAATGTTGATGAGGAATGGCTAGAGACCGGAAAAGGCGAAATGTTCATTCAAAAGACCGAGAATGAAAAGATAGCTGAATTTCTTGCAGATGTTCTGAAAGCCGGGGAAAAAGACCAGCGGTACAGATTCATAGCCGCTATCTCAGAACTGGATGAAAACGACTGGAACACAATTCAGAAGCTGGCAGAAAAGCTTCTGAAAAAGTAAAAAGAAAGACAAGGGCAATGCGCAAACCCTTGTCTTTTTCTTTTATCTTAAAAACCTCTTTATAAATGCATATATGGTTCGGAGATCATCCTCGTCCATGCACTTCTCTATTAATTCTATTATTTTCTCTTTAAGCTCTCCCATATCCAATACCACCTTTCTATTTGATACATAAAGTATACGAACGTATGTTCGAAAAGTCAATAACGCATCCATTTGTTTTTATCTTAAACTTTCATTTTGCAAAAAAATGTCATAAAAAAATGACAAAAATGTATTGTTTTATAATCATTTTGCTTTATAATTGTAGTATCAAAAGAAAGGGGAGTTCAAAATCATGAACGAATCAAAAGATACTAAAGTATGTAAACACTGTCAATCGGAGATTCCTAAGAAAGCAAAGATATGTCCAGTATGCAAAAAGAAACAAGGTTTACCGAAATGGGCGATTGTTTTAATTGTGATCCTGGTTCTTGCAGCTATCGGTTCTGCTTCTGGTGGAAATTCCGACAATTCAGAAACTACTACCACTTCACAATCATCAAGCACAAACGAAACTCAAAATTCGACACCAGAGGTAAAGGAAGTTGAGACCGAATCAGAGCCAGAAATTGAATATACTGCGGTTGATGTAAGCACCATGATGGATGATTTGAAAAACAATTCAATGAAAGCAGAAGATACTTACAATGACAAATACTTAGAAATTACTGGTCGATTAGATGTTATTGACAGCAACGGTAAGTATATCGGGGTATTCTCTCAGACAGACAAATTTGCAATTGTTGGTGTCCAATGCTATATAAAAGATGATGATGTAAAAGCAAAGGTAATGGAAATGTCCAAAGACGATACTATAACGCTAAAAGTTCATATTAAAAGCGTTGGAGAAGTTATTGGATACTCGGCAGATATTATAGAAATAGAATAGTATACAGTCCCTCTAGCAAATGAGGGACTTTTTTTAAAGGGAGTTAAAAATGAACATAGCAATTTATCCAAGGAAATCAAAAAAAGATGATAATTCAGAATCAATGGAACAGCAAATAGACGATTGTAGAAAGTACATTAATAAAACTTACCCTAATGCAAATATGATCGTTTATTCTGGCGATTATGCAATAACAGGGCATAGCACGGCAAAAAGAAAGGACTTTCAGCGTATGATGGATGATGTCAGAGCAGGAAGAATCAATGCAGTTGTTATTATGAGATACGATCGTATAGCAAGAAATATGAGAGATTTCTGTAACCTCTATCACGACATGGAAAGCGCAGGATGCAACTTGATATCAGTAAGTCAGCAGATCGATACTTCCACGCCATACGGAAAGAACTTCATGTACCAGATGGCAAACATGGCAGAATTAGAATGGGCGGTTATATCTGAGCGATACAAAGACACCGCAGCTTATAAAATCCGTGAAGGGAAAGCTTACACTGGTAGAGTGCCTATAGGATTCAAAATAGAGAAAATAGATGGCGTAAAGAAAGTCGTACATGATAATGAGGAACAGACAAGGGCTATATTTGATTATTTATTGGCAACCAAAAGCAAGCGCGGCACTGTTTTATGGGTACGTGAAAATTTAATTTCAGATTTCACACGTCACAAATTAGACTCAATGATCAATTCGGATTTATATATTGGGAAAGTAAGGGAAAATGAAAATTTCTGCGAACCTTATTTTACCAAAGAGCAAATGGAAGAAATAAGAAGTGTCAATCAGATAAAATACGCTCCGTCCGGTCATATATATCTATTCAGTGGGTTATTCCGCTGTCCTATATGTGGCAGAAAAATGTCAAGTTTTTACAGTATAGACAGGAAGACCAAAAAGCACCGGCAATATCAAAGATGCTGGTTTGGTGGAAACGAGAAATTGCACAAAACAAAATTAGTGTCAGAAGCAAAAACAGAAAAATATCTTCTTGAAAATCTTGATGCAGCATTAAAAAATCTTGAATTTGATGTAAAAAAAGAAGCAGGTAAACCAAAGCGCAATTTGAATAAGAAACTTAATGATGCAATAGGGGAGCGTGAAAGACTGAATTACCTTTTTGAAAAAGGAAGAATTGATATTCCAGAATACGAAAAGAAATATAGTGTCTTATCAGAAAAAATAAATTCCATAACTGAGGAGTTGTCAAACAACAAAGTTGTAAGGATTGAGGAATTTAAGAAGCAGATCCCGGAAGACTGGAAAGAACTTTACGAACAACTAGATCAAAAAGGAAAACAAGAGTTTTGGCATAGAATAATAAAAGAAATTTATTTGAATGAAGCCTTTGAAATTACTGGCTTTATATTTTATATCTAGGACTTGTACTAAATAACTATTTCCTAGTGGGAATCTGAATTGTTTTTCTGCGCTGGCAAAATGACTTGAAGTCATGGTCACGACGTGATCCGCATAGCCGGCCGCTACACACATCGCACCGAGAGACAGCGATTCCCCACAGGTACTGCAGGCTCCGTAAAGTCCAAAGAGCGGTACCTGAAAATCCAGCACCCCAAACGAGGTCGCCATGGTCTGCCCCAAAAGATCACCTGCGAAAAGATACCGGATGTCCTCCTTTTTTAATCCAGCTCTGCCGACCGCCATGGTGAAAGCTTCTTTCTGCAGCGTGCTCTCTGCCTCCTCCCATGTATTCTGACCAAATTTGTCGTCCTCACCGATCACATCAAAATGACCTGCCAGAGGTCCCTCTCCCTCCTTTTTCCCAACAATATTTGCCGTGCTGATAATAAAAGGAGCCTCTGTAAAACAGAGGCTCTGTTTTCCCTTCTGCATACTCGTATCCACACTTTCTTTTTCTTTTAGTATGGATCAGGGAAGTTTTTCTTATTCTCTTTTTCATCATTTTCTTATCGTTTTTGCAATCGCTTCCGGTGATAACTGTAAAAAAACACAAAGCTCTAAAAACTCTTCGGCAAGCAGAGGTTCTTTATAATCCGGATGCAGTTTTTCTTCCGGAACTTGTGTCTGTTCTGAGATCTCAGATGCTGAAATTCCTTTTTCCTGCATATAAGCAAGGATATATTCTGTCACTCTGGATTTATTCATGCGCTCCACTCCTTTTCTCATGTGTTCTTCCCGATATATGCAGACCTCATCATGCAAGCATGTTCGGTCTACATATTCTCGATTGGCACCGCTCATTGCTTACGCACATTATATTCTTATAATTCAAGACTTTCAACCATATTTTCCCATATAATCAGAATTAATTGACGGTCTAAAATATGTGAGATATGATAACCATAATAACTTTTTAAATTTCAGAAACAGGGGATTTTTATGCGAAATGAATTAATTCCAAAGGTGTTAAAAGAATATAGAAAACGAAATCATTACTCAGTGAAAGACGTATCGATCAGGCTGATGGAACATGATATTGATGTTGCACCGAAGACGATTTATGGCTGGGAAAGCGGACAGGCACAGCCAACGGCGGACACACTGCTCTTACTGTGCGAGATATACAAAATCCCGGACATCCTGAACTCCTTCGGTTACGACCAGCCTGATGATCCGGCAGCTTCCCTGACTTATCATGAGCGTGAGATCATCTACGCCTACCGCAACCGCCCTGAGTTGCAGCATGCGGTTGACATTCTGCTCGGATGTGATTAGGTATTTTGTTTCCTGTGATACAGTCTGATCTGTGCGATGTATAAATAAAAAAGAGGTTTTTCTGTAGAAATATCTGTTTTCAGGATTTTTGCAGGAAAACTTTTTTTGTGCTCTTTTTCCCCGGCTTCTTACGGATTCAGACAGTAACTCTTCTGTTTCCGTGTATATCATTTTATTTTCGCAGGTTGCAACTTTGCTTTAAGAAGTATAGAATAGAAGATACTCTGCGGTTTTATGGTAGTTCCGTAAAACCGTTTACCGCAGGACATTATTAAGGGAGATTTATTTATGAACGCTTTCCAATTTATCTTTCAGTATATCAAACGGCATAAAGTCCAGTATACGCTTGGTATCATCACGCTTTTTGTGGTAGACTTTGCCAATATTTTTATTCCGAAACTTACCGGTGTCATCACCGACGGACTCACCGCCCACAGCCTTGACTGGAGCGGAGTCAAATTAAATCTGCTTTACCTTTTTCTGCTTGGACTGCTGCTTGCGGTCGGCCGTTTCTTCTGGCGGTACTTCCTGTTTGGAGCTTCCCGCTCCATCGAAAAAGAGCTGAGAAACGACATGTTTTCCCATCTGGAGAAAATGGATGTGGAATATTACAACGAGCACAAAACCGGTGACCTGATGACACGTTTTACCAGCGACCTGAACGCGATCCGCATGGCGATTGGACCTGCCGTCATCTGTGTGTTTGACGCCTCCGTCATGACCCTTATGGTCATTTTCCAGATGATGTATTATGTCAGCGTGAAGCTCACACTGATTGCAGTCATCCCAATGCTTTTCATTTTATTTGGCGAGATTTATTATGGAAAAATCATCCGTCCGCGCTTTACTGCAAGGCAGGAGGCTGTTTCCGATCTCACCGACTACGTGCAGGAAAGCTTTTCCGGTATCCGTGTCATCAAAGCGTTTGTCCGTGAGAAGGCACAGCGTTACCACTTTTTAAAAGAAAACGAAAACACCATGGAAAAGAACTTAAGCATTGCAAAGATCCAGTCGATCGTCATTCCACTTTTAGATGTCATCATCGGGCTTTCCTCGCTGCTTACGCTCATTTACGGCGGCTATCTTGCGCTGGTCGGGGACATCACGCTTGGACGCTTTGTCGCTTTTAACCAGTATATTAACATGCTTGTCTGGCCGATGTTAGCCTGCGGGGATTCCGTCAATATGTTTTCGCAGGGTGCTGCCTCCATTCGAAGGATCCAGGAGATTTTCAAAGAACAGCCTGCCATTGCAGACACCGACAAAACAAAGGATGTGGACGACATTAAGGGCGAAATTGATTTTCATCACCTTACCTTCATCCACCGCGGCCACAGCGAACCGACTTTAAACGACATCACCCTGCATGTGCCTGCTGGAACAACGCTTGCGATCATCGGGCGCACCGGAAACGGAAAATCCACACTGGTAAATCTCCTGCTGCACCTTTACAACACGAAACCGGGCATGCTTTTCATTGATGGAAAGGACATTAACACCATTCCTTTAAAAACACTGCGTGAAAATATCGGATACGTTCCGCAGGATAACTTCCTGTTCTCGGACACATTGAAATCCAATATCGCATTTGGCGCTGAAAATGAGGATATGGAAGCCATCCAGTCCGCAACACGCGCTGCCTGCATCCATGAAAATATTGTCCAGTTCCCGGACGGTTATGAGACAATTGTAGGTGAGCGCGGTGTCACCTTATCCGGCGGTCAGAAACAGCGGAGCTCCATTGCCAGGGCACTGATGAAAAATGCACCGATCCTGATTTTAGACGACGCCCTCTCCGCTGTCGATACCGACACCGAGGAACACATTTTAACCAATTTAAAGAAAAACCGGGAAGGAAAGACGACCATTCTCATTGCGCACCGCATCTCGACGATCCAAAATGCAGATATCATTATGGTGTTAGAGGACGGCACTGCCGCCGAGATCGGAAACCACGATTCCCTTATGGCAAAACACGGGATTTATTACGATATGTTTGAAAAACAGCAGTTAGAAGCCATCCACGGTGAAGCCGGAAAAGCACTCATCAGACAGGATCATCCAGCTACAAAAACAGGAAAGGAGGACGCATAACTATGAAACGTTTACTGGCCTATTTAAAACCGCACAAATGGGTTATGACTGCTGCGACAGTCCTCGTCCTCTTTATCATCGTGGTAGAACTTTACCGCCCGATCGTCATCGGTGATGCGATCGATGATTATATCAACGGCTATTACGCACCGTACATCGAAACCACTGCGGATGCGCCGGGTGCTGTTCCTTATCATGACACTTACCTGACAAGAGATTTTGAAGCGGCAGACGGACAGAATTACGATCAGATTCTTCTATATAATAATCAATATTATATGGCAGAAAATCTTTCATCCGAAGAATGTGATGCATTAAAAAATGCAGATGCCGCCACACTTTCATCTTATGTAAACCAAAGTGCAACGCCTCTCACAAGGGACGACTTAAAAGATTTGCGGCATTATGATTTTGCCGGCATTTTGAAAGCGGCCGCCCTCTATCTGCTGCTTCTGCTCACCGGATTTGTCTTAAATGCATTAGACACCTGGATTTTGCAGAAAATGGGACAGGAGATCATTTACCAGATGCGTGAGGAGGTATTTACCCACATTCACAGCTTATCGTTAAACTTTTTCAACAATACGCCTGTGGGAAAACTTGTCACCCGTGTCTCCAACGACACCGAAGCGGTCAATGAACTTTTCTCCACCATTTTGGTAAAACTCTTTAAAAACATTGTAAAAATTATCGGATATGCCGTTGTCATGCTCTCCATTAATGTAAAAATGGCTCTCGTATCCTTTGCACTGCTGCCGCTTGTCACAGTGCTGACCTTCTTTTTCCGCTTTATGTCAAGGAAGGCATACGAGCTTACAAGAAACCGCATTACCGACTTAAACACATTTTTATCGGAACACCTCTCCGGCATGAAGCTCATCCAGATTTTTGCAAGGGAAGAGGAAAAATATGCACAGTTTGAAAAGAAATCCGAAGATTTATACAAGGCAAACTGGCGTGAGGTTATGACATTTGCGATTTTTCGTCCATCCATTTATCTGGTGTCCGTGCTTGCCATGATGCTTGTGATTGGAACCGGAAGTGCCGGGGTGTTAAACCAGACGCTCTCGCTCGGAACGCTGTTTATTTTTATCACTTATATTTCCTCGTTTTTTGATCCGATCCAGGAACTTGCGGAACAGTTTGGTACCTTGCAGTCCTCTCTCGCCTCCGCCGGAAAAATTTTCTCCATTTTAGACGAGAAACCGGACATTGTAAAACCAACGCACCCGGTTGAAGTCAACATCAAAGGACGCATCGAATTCCGTCATGTATGGTTCGCCTACGAGAAGGACGATTATATTTTAAAAGACATCAGTTTCGTCATCGAACCGGGCGAAAAAGTTGCATTTGTCGGTGCTACCGGAGCTGGAAAATCTTCCATCTTAAATCTGATCGGACGATACTTTGACATCCAGAAAGGTGAGATTTTGATCGACGGCGTCAACATCAAAGACATCGACACTGATGTGCTGCGCGCCGCGATCGGGCAGGTACAGCAGGATGTATTTATTTTTACCGGGGATATTAAGAGCAATATTTCACTGGACAATGAGAATATTTCCATTGAGGACGTAAAACGTGCCGCAGAGATCGTGCACGCGGATTCCTTTATCGAAAAAATGCCGGGCGGCTATGATGCCCCTGTCACAGAGCGCGGAAGCACCTTATCCGCCGGACAGAGGCAGTTACTCTCCTTTGCGAGAACCCTGGCTTACGATCCGACCATCCTTGTCTTAGACGAGGCAACTGCCAATATCGACACAGAGACCGAGGCTCTTATCACAAGTGCTCTGGCAAAACTCATGGAGGGCAGAACTACGATCATGGTTGCACACAGACTTTCCACGATCCAGCATGCCGACAAGATCATTGTCATGCATCAGGGACAGATCAAGGAAGCCGGCACCCATCAGGAACTTCTCGCCCAGAACGGACTGTACCGGAAATTGTACGATCTGCAGCTTGTGGAAGCGTAGCAGTTCAATTTTTGTAACGACAGTTTATATGTCCGCCCCGGGAGCATGAACATCCGAGCCGGCATAAAAAACGGTATCAAATTGCTAATTTGTCAATGCTGCTTTTAAGCTTCTTTGATTGTCTGTGTTCATTCAACAAATGGACTGTCACAAACTTTAAGCTTAAAAGCAGCATTTACAAATTTACGCAATTTTCACAACGTTTTTTATGCCGGCTCGGATGTTCATGCTCCCGGGGCGGACATATCTACACTCCCTCAAAAATTGAGCTGCTATCGCTTCCATGTAGAATCCCGCACTACAATTTCCGGTTCCACGCGGATATGAAGTTCCTGCTCGGTGAGTTCTTCGCCTAGGATGAGCCGGAGCAAAAGTTCTGCCGCCATACTGCCAAGCTTATCCTGCGGATGGGAAATGGTCGTGATCGGGATGTGATTATTTTTTGCGAGCAGCGAATTGTCAAACCCTGTGACAGAGACGTCGCGTGGTACTTTTTTGCCAAATTCACGCAGCGTGCGGATGACCTCCACCGCAACCTGATCGTTGTAGCAGACCACCGCATCCATCGGTGTCTCTGCCTGAATCGCGCCACTGATCGTCTCCCGCGGTTTCACTTCCCGGTCCTCGGTGTAAAACCACGTCACCGAATCCGGATCGTACAACATCCCTGCCTCCTGCAGCGCCCTCACATACCCTTTATGTCTCGCCTGTCCCTGCACATCATCTGCTTTAAAAATACCGTGAATATTTTTATGTCCGAGTTCGATCAGATATTTTGTGATCAGGTATCCGCCTTTCATGTCATCCATCAGCACGTAAGGTTTTTTCTTCATCTGCTCAAAATATCCCTGAATAAACACATAGGGGATTCCATACTCATCCATCTGGTCGTAAAGACTTGTATGCCTGCAGGAGATCTGGGTTTTGCTCGGCTCGATGATGAGTCCGTCAATATCCTTTGACAACAGCTCCTCCATGCACCGCGCCTCCGCAGCTCTTGAGTTTCTCGTCGTCTTTAACATAATACTGTATCCATTTGCAGTGAGCACCTGCTCGATTCCCTGAATCAGCCTCGGAAAAATATAATCGGACAGATACGTCGTCACCACCGCGATATTTTTGGATGTCCGCGTGTGGATCGTCCGCTCTGACACAAACGTTCCTCTGCCATGCTCTGCATAGAGATATCCTTCTTCCGTCAGTTCCCCGATCGCTTTCCGCACCGTCTGCCTGCTGATATGATACTGCGCTGCAAACATGTTTTCCGAAGGAATTTTATCCCCTGCCTTCCACTCGCTGTGGACGATCTTTGCTTTGATATCTTCTTTTAAACGTGAAAATTTCGGCTCTTTCATCGTATCTCCTATCTCTTTTTCCTTTATATCTTTCACTTTTGATGCTTCCATAAAAACAGCATGGCACAACTTGTATCGTTTGTAAAGCAAAATCATACAACTTATTTTTATATAAAATGCTGATTTTACGCCTTTTTTATTTCTGATTAAATAGATCAAAAAACAACTTGTACACATCTATATACAAGTTATACACTAAAACAGCAGGATGTATATTACATAAACATTCACAATTTATCAGACGAGGAGAAGAAAGATGAAATTACAGAAAAATTATAAGTTTTGGTTCTGCACAGGTTCACAGGATTTATATGGGGATGAATGCCTTGCACATGTTGCAGCCCACTCAAAAGAAATCGTAGCCGCTTTAAATGCTTCCGGCGTTTTGCCTTATGAAGTGGTATGGAAACCAACTCTGATCACCAATGAACTGATCCGCAAAACATTCAACGAGGCCAATATCGATGAGGAATGTGCCGGTGTCATCACCTGGATGCATACTTTCTCCCCTGCCAAATCCTGGATCTTAGGTTTACAGGAATTACGAAAACCATTACTTCATTTACATACACAGTACAACGTGGAGATTCCATATGACACCATCGACATGGACTTCATGAACGAAAATCAGGCCGCTCACGGCGACCGCGAGTACGGACATATCGTGACACGTATGAGAATCCCAAGAAAAGTCGTTGTCGGCCACTGGTCTGAGAAAGACGTTCAGGAAAAAATTGCCGCATGGCAGCGCACCGCAATCGGTATCATCGAGAGCAGCCACATCCGTGTCATGCGTGTTGCTGACAACATGAGAAACGTAGCCGTCACCGAGGGCGACAAAGTAGAAGCCCAGTTAAAATTTGGCTGGGAAGTAGACGCTTATCCGGTCAATGAGATTGCAGAATCTGTCGCTGCTGTTTCGGAATCTGATACCAATGAATTAGTAGACGAATATTACGACAAATACGAAATTTTACTTGAGGGCAGAGACCCTGCAGAATTCAAACGTCACGTGGCTGTCCAGGCTCAGATTGAATTAGGCTTTGAGCGTTTTCTGGAAGAAAAAAATTATCAGGCGATCGTCACACACTTTGGTGACCTCGGCGCATTAAAGCAGCTTCCTGGTCTTGCGATCCAGCGGTTAATGGAAAAAGGCTACGGCTTCGGTGCCGAAGGTGACTGGAAAGTTGCAGCGATGGTTCGTCTGATGAAGCTTATGACTGCCGGAATGAAAGACGCAAAAGGAACTTCCATGTTGGAGGATTACACTTACAATCTTGTACCGGGAAAAGAAGGCATCTTAGAGGCTCACATGCTTGAAATCTGTCCTTCTATTGCAGACGGTCCGATCAGCATTAAATGCCAGCCTCTTTCCATGGGCGACAGAGAAGATCCTGCAAGACTTGTATTTACCTCCAAAGAGGGACACGGTATCGCAACTTCCCTGATCGACCACGGCAACCGTTTCCGTCTCATCATCAACGATGTAGACTGCAAAAAAACCGAAAAACCAATGCCAAAATTACCAACCGCTACCAATTTCTGGCTTCCACAGCCTGACCTCCGCACAGGTGCAGAAGCATGGATTCTTGCTGGCGGCGCACACCACACTGCATTTACTTATGACCTGACTGCTGAGCAGATGGGTGACTGGGCAGAAGCTATGGGAATCGAAGCTGTTTACATTGACAAAGATACAAAAATCCGCGACTTCAAACGTGACCTTGCACTCGGCGAAATTGTTTACCGCTAGAACAAATACCAGCCAGAAAAATCATAGATTTTCCTGGCTGATGTTGCAGATTAAATTTACCTAAAATATAATCAATGTAACAATATATATATCAGAACGGAGATAAACACATGTTAGAAGAACTAAAAAAACAGGTCTATGAAGCCAATATGGAACTTCCGCTCCGTGGACTTATCACCTACACCTGGGGAAATGTCAGCGGCATTGACCGCGAAACAGGTTACTTTGTCATCAAGCCAAGCGGCGTTGACTATGACGTGCTGACACCGGACGATATGGTTGTCATGGATCTTGGCGGAAATAAAATCGAGGGAACTTACAAACCAAGCTCCGACACCCCAACCCATATCGAGCTCTACCAAAAATACCCGGAAATCGGCGGTGTCGTACACACCCACTCCCCGGAGGCAACTTCATGGGCGCAGGCAGGACGTGACATTCCTCTTTACGGAACAACCCACGCAGACTATTTTTACGGACCGATTCCGTGTGCCAGAAATCTCACACCGGAAGAGATCAATTCCGCCTACGAGAAAAATACCGGTGTCGTCATCATCGAAACCTTTGAGACGCGCGGCATTAACCCAATGCATACACCGGGCGTTTTATGCTCCAACCACGGTCCTTTTGCATGGGGAAAAGACGCAGCCGAGGCAGTACACAATGCTGTTGTCTTAGAAGAAGTTGCAAAAATGGCAACCAAAACCGAACTGATCAATCCAAAAGTAAAACCTGCACCGAATTGTATCCGCGACAAACATTTTTACCGAAAACACGGTGAAAATGCTTATTACGGACAAATTTAGCATATTTTCCCTGCCCGACACAACAGCGGGCAGAACTGCTATCAGAAAAAGGAGAAATCTATGGCAAACTATAAAGAATATATTGAGAGCGGAAAAGCAATCCTCGGTATCGAATTTGGTTCTACCCGGATCAAGGGGGTATTGATCGGGCCAGACAACGAACCGATCGCACAAGGCAATCATGACTGGGAGAATCAGCTTGTCGACGGCATCTGGACTTACAGTCTGAACGCGGTCTGGGACGGTTTAAGAGACTGCTACAGCAGCCTTTTAACAGATGTAAAAGGAAAATACGGCTGTACGATCACAAACCTTACCTCCCTCGGTTTTTCTGCGATGATGCACGGCTACATGGCATTTGATAAAGAAGGCACCCTGCTCGTCCCGTTCCGCACCTGGCGAAACACGATCACCGGAGAAGCTTCCGAAGAACTGACTGCACTGTTCCACTATCACATCCCACAGCGCTTTAGCATTGCACATCTCTATCAGGCAATGTTGAAAAAGGAACCGCACCTTACAAAAATAGATTCCCTGCTCACTTTAGCTGGATACATCAACTGGCAGATGACCGGTGAAAAAGTGATCGGTATCGGAGAAGCCTCCGGTATGTTCCCGATCGACATCCAGACAAAAGATTACAACCAGAATATGATCAATCAGTTTGAGGAGAAAGCCGCCTCTATGGGCTATAATTTCCATTTGAGAGAGCTGCTTCCAAAAACTGCCCTTGCAGGAGAGATTGCAGGCTATCTGACCGAGGAGGGTGCAAGAAAATTAGACGTCTCCGGCAGCTTAAAAGCCGGCGTTCCGATTGCACCTGCCGAGGGCGATGCCGGAACCGGAATGACTGCCACAAACAGTGTCGCTGTCCGCACCGGTAACGTTTCCGCCGGAACTTCTGTGTTTGGAATGGTGATTCTGGAGCAGGATTTAAAAGAAGTCCATGATGAGATTGACCTTGTGACAACCCCTACCGGAAATCTGGTTGCAATGGCACACTGCAACAACTGTACTTCTGACTTAAATGCCTGGGTAAATCTCTTCCATGAATTTGCCAAGGCTGCCGGAATCGATATTTCCCTGAATGATCTGTATGGCACACTCTACCACAAAGCAATGGAAGGGGACGTGGACTGCGGCGGTCTGTTAGCCTATAACTATTTTTCCGGCGAGCATATCACAGGCTTTGCAGAAGGATGTCCACTGTTCGTGAGAACACCGGACAGCGCGTTTACACTTGCCAACTTTATGCGCACCAACCTGTATGCCTCCCTTGCCGTTTTAAAAACAGGTCTGGACATCCTGATCAAAGAAGAAGGGGTAAAAATTGACGAAATCTTCGGACACGGCGGACTTTTCAAAACCAAAGGCGTAGGGCAGAACATCCTTGCCGCCGCTTTAAACACACCGGTTTCCGTCATGGAAACTGCCGGGGAAGGCGGCGCATGGGGCATGGCACTTCTCGCCTCCTATATGGTTCACAAAAAAGACGGCGAAACGCTGGATTCTTATCTTACCGATCATGTTTTCAAGGGCAATACCGGAACCAAAGTTGCTCCTGATCCAAAAGATGTGGAAGGCTTTGAAGCATTTATGAAACGCTATACAAAAGGACTTTCCATTGAACGTGCTGCGATAGAAAATATGTAGAAACAGAATGTTCACAAACACAATCGAAAAATCAGACTCATCTATAGAACTTCTCTCTAAAAAATATACTCATAAGAAGGTAACTCACGAGTTACTTTCTTATGAGTAACATAACGGATACTATCATAAAATCCATTTTCTTACACAGCAAAACAGCAAGTGTTTTACTGCTTGGTGAACGGTACCCTCTGATTATTTCCGAATCTCCACCCACTCCATCTCAAGCTTCGGTTTCACAACCTCTGTTTTGATCTCGTAGTATCCCTGTTTTAATTCCACACGGCAAATCTTCTGCGTGTTCGGTCTGCCTTCCGTGCCGCTCGTCTGCAATGTGAAGAATAATTCATCGTTGAGATAGAGGTTTGCGGCTGCCTGTGCCAGATTTGACTGCGGAGAAATAAATTTTACAACAACATTGTATACACCAGACTGGTTTACATAAATCTTCTGTGACACTTTATCTTCCGGAACAATGCTTATATCGCTTTCCCCATTTGCCCCTTCTGATCCAGCCCCCTGCAACGGCTCATATGCCTTCACTTCCTCCAACGGTCTTAACGGACGTTTCATAACCGGAGCATTTAAAATAAACCGACAGATATTTTTTGCAGAGCGCTGCAACTCCCCAATGGTCAGCTTTCCATTGTCCAGTGCCTCCAAAATATCATCGCCCATGGCATTGATCTCCGCGCCGTTATTGTTGACGACCATGTAAAGGTCGTTCTGGGAGCGCACCATTGAAGAAAGTGCATGATGATCCTGCTTACCACCTTTTACAACATCATTGACACTTGCCCACCAGTCGGTCATGACAATGCCTTCATACCCCCACTCTCCTCTTAAGATCGTGGTATTTAAATCATAATTGGACGATGTCCAGTGTCCATTGATCGGATTATAAGATGTCATAATAGAGGAGGCTTCCCCTTCTTTGACTGCAATCTCAAATCCTTTCAGATAAATCTCACGCAGTGCACGCTCTGACACAACAGAATCTACTGTATGTCTTGCCGTCTCCTGGTTGTTCGCCGCAAAATGCTTCACCGTTGCAAAAGAGCCGCCTTTTTTGATTCCCCTTGTCACTGCTGCCGCAAAACATCCGGTCACATAAGGATCTTCACTGAAATACTCAAAATTGCGTCCGTTCAACGGATAGCGGTGGATATTAATTCCAGGTCCGAGCAGAGTGTCCACTTCGTTTGCAACCAGCTCTTTTCCTTCCATCACATAAAGTTCTTCCATCATTGGAATGTTAAACGAACATGCAAGCAGTGTTCCGATTGGAAGCTGTGTTGCCTTCAATCCGCTCTCCATACGGATACCGGAAGGTCCGTCTGCACAGCAGGCAGCCGGGATTCCATATTCATACAGGCGGTCGCTGACACCTCCAAATGTGGATGCCGTACCCGGTGTTACTTTCGGGCTGCTCATTCCTTCCCCACGCACAAGTGTTGCAAGTTCCTCTTTCTTAAGCTGTGCAATAAATGTACCCAAAGCTGCCTTTCCCTCTGCGACATCCGCAAAGCGTATTCCTTTGTCTCCGGTGATTGCAAGCTGCTCCGGTAAATGCGCCTCAATCCGTTCCTGTAACCGGATGGTCTGCTGCGGCACTGCCTCCTTTTCCTGCTGATAGCTTCCATCCTCCCGGCTCTGTCCCGGACGGATGCGCTCAAATGCTTCTGTCGGTGCGAGTGCTTCCTGCAGGGCTTCCGTCACACAAAGCTCTTTTACGATATATGCTCCTTTTCCATCGACATCTGCGATTTTCGTATTCCGCACACTATTTCCCACATGTAATACATAAGCACCTGCCTCTGATACATAGCAGGACTTGTGGCCTGTCACACCGGAATCATCATATGAAGCAAGATTTTTTACCGGAATGTGCAGTGTAATTTCCTGTTTTTCTCCCGGAGCCAGCTCCTTTGTCTTTGCAAATGCTTTTAATTCTCTCGCCGGTTTTCCAAGTTTTCCCTGCGGTGCCTGCACATAGACCTGTACGACCTCTTTTCCCCTGCAGTCTCCTGTATTTTTCACACAGATGGTAATCTGCACTTCTTTTCCTGCACATGTTCCATTATCAATCGATACTCCGTGACTGCCCCAGGCACCTCCGACTTCGGATTCTTCTGTAACCGTCTCCGCTTTTAAAATTTCAATGTCAAACTTCGAATAGGAAAGTCCAAAACCGAACTCATACATGACTTTTTCCGGGCAGAATGTCTCAAAATAGCGGTATCCCACATAGATATCTTCGGTGTAAAAATTGCGCACAGTGCCTCCGAAATCGTTCGCCGCCGGATAATCTGCCAGTGAACATGCGATCGTGTCCGTCAGTTTTCCACTTGGAGACACTTTTCCACTCAAAACATCCGCAACTGCATTTCCACTCTCCATGCCGCCCTGCCAGATATAGAGCACGGAACGGATATGATCCTTGTATACAGGATTCTTAAGCCAGCTCATATCTATGATATTCGACACGTTCAAAAGTACTGCGACCTGTTCAAAATGTGCTGTCAGAACCTTCAGATTTTCAAGTTCTTCCGGCATCAGAAGGTAACTGCCCGCCTCATTTGCATAATCCTTATCTTCGCCTGCAGTACGTCCGATAATAAAAATCGCTTTCTCTGATTTTTCTGCTGCGGCTGCCGCAATCTCCTCTGTGATAACCATCTCTTTCTGGTGCCACGGCTCTGCTGCCCAGCCGCCACCGCCGTTGTCAAACGGGTGGTCTTTTAACCACGCTCTGTAAATGTCTGCCAGCTCCTCATTCAAAGTAAAGCTGCCGCTCTCTCTCATTCCATCATAAATATTCACCGCATAAGGCACATTGACAGCTCCGCCGGAACCAGTCCCGCTGCGGTAAGTCTCAAACTGGCACCTGCCAAACACAGACACCATCTCTTCCTTTTTCAATGGGAGCATGTGACCTTCATTTTTCAATAAAACGGCTCCCTCTGCGGCTGCCGCCCTGCAATATGCTCCAAATCCTTCCAATGGTACTCCGATTGTACTCATACTCATCTGCTTCCTCCAAATACGTTTCTATTTTTATTTTAAAATGTTTTCTTTCACATCACATATTCTAGTAAAATCTTCTCTTCCATGCTATAATTTTTCTATTCAAAAATATAACAATTTTGTCATTGGAGGTTTTCTATGGATTATCCGGAAGAAAGAAAACAATATATTGACGGCATCGCCTGCCAGTATCTCTGTCATATTGAAAAAGCAGAGAAACCGGGCAATGTATTTTTCGCTCATTTTCATTATTATATTGAAATGCTCTATGCACTTTCCGGTCATTTCCGTATTTATTTAAACGGAATTTACCACGAATTTGCGGCAGGGGATTTTGTACTGATCAATTCCAGGGAAGTGCACCAGATCGACGCGCTCTCATCAAAGGGCGGCTCTTATATCGTGGTTCGTTTTCTTCCGGAACTCATTTACGACGGCATGACGCAGAGCCACTTTGAGTTAAAATATCTGCTTCCATTTATCACCGAAAACAGCATTTATGAAAAAGTAATTTCTTCTTCCATATTAAATGCAAAACACTCTGCCATCCCCGGACTTATGAACGAGATTATCCGGGAATCTGAGGAAAAACAATACGGCTACGAGCTTGCAATCAAAAATCACATTGGCGGTATTTTTCTTTGGCTGCTGCGCTACTGGCATGCAAATGGCGAAGAACCGCTTCTCGAAGATTTTGAAAACCAGCAGTTAAAACAGCAGCTCTCCCCAGCCCTGACCTACATGATCACCAATTATGAAAAATCTATCAGCGCAGCGGACATGGCAAAACTCTGCAATTTGAGCTACAGCTATTTTTCCAGAAGTTTCAACCGGCTTTTGCATATGAATTTCAGTGATTACCTGAATGAGATCCGCATCCGGGAAGCGGAAAAGCTGTTAGTCTCAACTACCCAGAACGTAACGGAGATTGCATCTGCGGTCGGTTTCTGTACCACAAGTTACTTTATCAAACAGTTTACCAAATACCTGCATATTTCTCCCAAACAATACCAGAAACAAATGCGCCACGGACAGAAAGATTTCATTGCATAACCACGCAACACAAGTTATAATAGTTTGCAGTGTCCAGTGGTTCCTTAACGGTGATTGGCGGTGCCGGACTTGTCATCGGCTCTTTTGTATCCGGTGGTACTGCAACTCCAAACTTTACCCGATTCGCAAAGTCTGAATATCTGGACTACAAATGACAATGCCTTATATACCGCCGGACTCGGACTTGCTAATATCTTCCATCAGAAGAAAAAACCTATGGTACTGATCTCCGGTATCATTGGAACGATTTTATCCGTCTGGTTATACTATAACTTCTGTAACTGGTTAAATGTATTAAACTGGGGGATTTCCTCCATCAATGGCATGGTGGTTGCTGTCGTCTGCTACCTGATTGGATATTTTGTGAAGAAAAATCAGAGATAAATAATACGTCCTAATTCTGCTGAAGTTCTATGTGAGATGGAAATGACAGTGCGGTCTTTCGCTACACGCTTTAACGCCAGTAACACTGCCTTTTCCGTCTCTGCATCCAGATTCGCCGTGATCTCATCAAACAGCAGCATTTGTGGTTCCGCCACTGCGGCTCTTGCAATGGATAAGAGCTGCCATTGTCCCTGCGAGAATAACTCCGGCGTGCATTTCGTGTCATATCCGTTTTCAGAGCTTTCTATCACATCGTCTAACCCGGTCAGCTCTGCCACTGCTTTTACGCGGTCTGCCGGAATGGTTTCATCATACAGCGTGATCTGATCGCGCACCGTTCCCGGAACCATGTGGAAGATCTGTTCTACATAGCCGAACAGTTTCCGTTTCTCTTCCTCCCGGACTGTCACTGCCGGTCTTCCGTGGATCAAAACCTCTCCGCCCTGCGGTTCGTAAAGTCCTAAGAGAAGTTTTAAAATCGTACTTTTTCCTGCCCCGGTTCGTCCTGCGAGTGTTACCTGCTCCGCGTCCATGACCTTTAAATTCAAATGGTCTAAAACGACATGTTCATCATAACCGAAGGTCACATCCCGAAACTCGACAAACGGAACATCTGCTGTTTTATTTTCTGAGTGTCCCCCAGCCATCTGTTCCACGCATTCTTCTGCTACTGTCTCGCTGTCCTTTTCCACTATCTGCTTCTCCTCAAGTGCAAAAAATTCATTGATCCTGTGGATTCCGGCAATCGCAGACTGAATCGTCTGAATCTCCATTCCGAGGCTCTCCACCGGGGAGAATATCTGTGAGATATAGTTGATGACCGCAACCGCAGTTCCGGCAGACATTCCAAAGAAGGTCAGTACCGTGTGGTTTCCGGACGCGGAAAGCAGCATGACAACTGCGACAACCACCGCATTCAATATCAGTATCACCGGGGAGTAAACCGCATCATAAAAATTGGTGCGCTCCATCGCTGCATAACTCTCCCCGATATAAGTGTCGTAACGCTCTTCCATGTATGCTTCCTTTGCAAGACAATGGATTGTGCGGATATTGTGAAGCGTCTCCGGCACATGACCGGATGCCCGTCCGACAGCCTTTCGGTTTTCAATCTGCGCCGCCAGCATATTTTTCTGGACATGTCTGGTAAACCAGAATAAAAACGGCAGCAACACCAGCAATACCAGCGTCAGTCCACGGTTTTGAAACCAGATCACGACAAGGATACTGATAATCTTACATACATCCGCAAACATACTGATAATCCCGGAGGTAAACAGATTTTCCACCGTGTCAACATCCCCGACAAACCGTGACACCAGTGTTCCCGGCTCCTGCTTATTCACGCTGTCTGCCGTCAGACTTACAAATTTATCCATCAGGCTGCTTCTTAGTGCATGTGTGATTTTCTGACCAAACACCGTCAGGAGTCCTTCCCTCGCAGCTTCCAATATTCCGGTAAGTGCGAGCAGGACAAAATAGAGAAGGATCACAGAAAACGCCGCCTCATTACCGGCTGTCACTGTATCAATGATTTTTGCAAGGATCAGCGGAGAAATCAGCGCTGCCACAACTGCTCCGATCACTGCGGTCAGGATTCCGGCAGACAGCATTTTCTGTTTTTTGATTGTTTCCAGGATCACACTTTTTACCTGTCTTTTCTGTCTCATCTGCCACTCCTCCTTTCCTCTGTATGTTCAGAAACTGTTTTTCTATTTTCCGTTTCCACTTTCGCATTCTCTCTTTCATCGCTCTGTGTCTCATACAGACTGCGGTACTCCGGTATCTTTTCCAGAATTTCTTCATGTGTACCGGCCACCGCCTTTCCATCTTCCATCCAGATGACCTGATTCATCTGCGGAAACAGATATAAACGGTGAGAAATTAAGAAAACAATATTGTCTTTCGTCTGCTGTTTCAAATTGGCAAAAATCTGTTTTTCCGTGTTTTTGTCCAGTGCCGAAAAAGGATCATCCAGAATCAGAACCGGCTTTTTGTGGCAGAGTGTCCTTGCAAGTGCAAGACGCTTTGCCTGACCGCCGGAGAGACGTACTCCGCCATTTCCAACCACGGTCTTTTTTCCATCCGCCATCTCTGCAACTTCCTGTTCCATGCACACTGCCTTTAAGTAATCGTCTGCCTCTTTTTTATCACCGAGCAAAATATTATTTTCCACACTGTCAAAAAACAACTCCGGATCATGTCCAAGATAACCGATCCGCTTCGTGCGGTCTGCCTCGTCCATAGCCTGCAAATCTGTGCCGTCCACAAGAATCTGTCCCTCATAAGGATATTCACACAAAAATACTTTTCCAAGCGTTGACTTGCCACATGCGACCGCCCCGGTAATACCGATGATCTGTCCTTTCTCTGCGTAAAGACAAATGTCGTCTAAAATTTTCTTTCCATCCGGATAAGCAAAATTCAGATGACTGATCTGTATTTTTTGCACTGTTGTCTCTGTTTTGCCTGTTGGGACTGTGTCGTTTTTTTCCCTACACTCCCTGGCATGATTTTCTGCTGTCTGATCTTCGATCACAGTTCTCTCATCTTTTCGTGTCAGAAGTGGTTTGATACGGTTCCATGAAACCTGTGCTTTATGTACCGCATTGAACAGCTTCGCAGCGCTTGACGACTTCACGGAAAGTTTCACAAAGCACGACAAAAATGTGGTAAACGCCGCAATGCCCCATGCACGCCAGCCGGTTCCCAATACATTTTTCTGTCCGAAATACAAAATGAACAGCACACCTGCCATGGAGATGACGCGATACACCGGTGGCATTGCCGTGTTCCAGATGTTTGCTCTCACGGCTGCTTTTTCATACGCAGACAAATTTTCTTCATATGCATTCTGTCTTTCTTTTTCACGCCCGAAAACACGGTATGTGATTGCATTTTCTGCCCGGTCTAACGTCGCTGCGCTCAGCGCGCCGGACTGTTCCTTGTAGGCAGCCCCGGTTCTCTGGATCATTTTTTTCATTTTTTCTGCGGTCATGTAAGAGATTGGCGGAAACAGCATACATAAGAGCGCCAGCCGCCAGTCATACCACAAAAGCATTCCGGCATAGGCTGCCAGTGCCACACCTGTATCAAAAATTTCCGTCGTAAATTTCCGCATTCCCTCCACACAGTCATCAACGTCGAGGATCGCTTTCGTCATGACATTGCCTTCGCCCTCTTCCTTAAGGCTCGCCCTGCTTTTTCTGACAAGTCTTCCATAGAGGATTTCCTTCATCCTGCGGTTTACATTATTGGCAAAACGGCGGACATAAAAACGCTTGATATATCTCGAACTCTGCACGATCACGATCACTGCCACATAGCTTAACACAAGAATCAGCATATCGCCAAACTGTCCGGCACCTCTTAAAATGTCCACAAGACAGCCGGTCATTTTTCCTTCGAACCACGGTCCTGCAAGCAGTCCTACATTATAGATCAGACCGGATATTGTCACCGCCAGAAGTACTTGCCATTCTGCTTTAAAATAGGACAAAATCCTGTCCGGCTGAAATGATGCTGGCTGTTTCTGTTTTTCTCTCATTTTGTCCTCCTTTTCCCTGCAAAACAAGAAAGGCATCACACCAAAGTGCGATGCCTTCCATTCATTTCTGACTGTTTATTCATAAATATGTTTTTTCTTATCTTTTGCTTTTACCTGTTTTTTCTTTAACATATGTTTTGGATTTTTGTCTGCCATAATGTATCCTTCCTTTCCAATGCCTATAGGCTTTTCGGTCTGTAGGTTACTTTCTGTACAAAATAATTATCCTTCAATTGCGATGAATTTACGTTCCGGTACTGCTGCCTTTGCTTCTTTCTTTGGAACAAACAGTTTTAAGATACCATGTTTGAACTCGCCCTTGATATCTTCCTCTGTCATATCCTCACCGATATAGAAGCTACGCTCGCAGGAACCTGCATAACGTTCTCTCCGGATGTACTTTCCGGTATCTTTCTCCTGCTCATCCTGATCAAGACCTTTTGCAGCGGCGATGGACAAATATCCATTGTCTAACGATACCTTGATCTCATCTTTCTTGAATCCAGGCAGATCGATAATCAGCTCGTAGCCGTTGTCCATTTCCTTGATATCTGTTTTCATAAGGTTCTTTGCATGTCTGCCATACAATTTCTTCTCAACCTTACTGTCATCATAGAATGGTAAATCAAACAAATCTTCAAATAAATCTTCTCCAAAAATACTAGGCATCAACATAAGTCATCTCTCCTTTTTCTACGGTATCCGCTTTCTCGTGGATATCTCATGCTTTATTACCTTGTTTCTTTGGAACTGGGATGTCCGGAGAACTCACAGAACTTTTACTTCTGAAATCTTTTCTGATCTCTTGGTTCTTCTTTTGTTCTCTTCCTTTGTTCTGACTATGTTATACACCCGTTTGTTAGCACTGTCAAGTGGTGAGTGCTAATTTTTTGAGATTTTTTTTGCAAACCTTGATTTTACGGGGTTTGCAACACTTTTTTTCCTTATAATCATCACTTTTTCTTGATTTGACACCATTTTGACACCAATTTTTTTATTTTTGGTGTCAACTAATTGCTACGCTTTCCAGCCTTGTGATTTCACTCTCAATTCTGGACATCTCACTTACATGGTTATATACGTCCATTGTTACATCTATGTGGGCGTGTCCCATAATATATTGAAGAACTTTTACGTCTATCCTCTTTTCTGCCATTCTGGTACAAGCCGTATGTCGCATAATGTGAGCGGATACCGTTGGTAACAATTCAGCATTTCTATGTTCAGTCTTTGCAATTTGAACTTCTTTTTGTTATATGCGTCTACAATATTATATAAGATATTGTTTATTGCACTAGGCATGAGCGGTCTGCCGGACTTTGCCATGAAAATGAATCCTTTATAACCGTCTATCTCAACATCTTTTCCTTTTTGAAGCATAAAGTTTAATTTCTTTTGTTCTTCAAATGCTCTTTGTACATCTGATGTCATAGGGATAGTTCGGATTCCAGAATCCGTCTTTGGCGTGGAAATATGGAATTTATAGCCATCTCCTAAATCTTTATAAATCAACTGATGGTCAATACTTACCGCTTTTGTTCTGACATCTACATCTTCCCAAGTCAATCCAATCAGTTCTCCGCACCTTACACCAGTTCCTAACATGATTCTGAGCATTGGATAGTAGGTGTTGTATACTTGATTATTTTTCACAAATTCCAGCATTTTTTCCTGTTGTAAAACTGTTAAGGCAATACGTTCTTCTGCCTGTCTACCATAATCACTGATAGAAAACTTTGCCGGATTCTTGCGGATAATATCATCATCAACAGCCATTTCCAGTGCCGGATAAATCATATTGTTAATAAATTTTATTGTAGAATATGCGTATCCTGCTTTAGAAAGTTTTGAGTAAAACGATTTGATGTGTGATGGTAAAATCTGAACAACCTTGATGTTTCCAATTTCGTCTTTGACACGATTCTCCCATGTTTTCAGATAATTTGCTCTAGTAGATTCTTTCAGCTCCCTAGTGGACATATATCTTTCAAACAATTTATTAAGAGTAAGTTTTTTGATTGCTCCATCGGTTAAAATGTTATCTTCCAAGTCTTTTGCAATCTGCTTTTCCTTTTCCCTTAATTCCGGTAAATCCTTTGCATATACTGTCAGACGTTTTCCACTTCTTATATCTGTATAACGGTAACTATATCTACCATCTTTACGCCAGCTTTCGCCCTCTCTTAATTTTCTTCCTTTATGGTCTTTTCTGCTATTTGCCATGAGAAACATTCCTTTCTGTAATAGCCCCCTTTTTTGTTCTCATGACGTGGTTATGTCTATAAATATTATACCATATATCACAAGAAACATAAATGAAAAAGGGTGTTATTCTTCCAGATATGAGAGGTAATTTTTGACTTTTTCTACCGAATAAAGAACCCTGCGTCCAATTATAATTTTTGCTCCTGCCTGTTCTCCAATCTTTCTTGCAGTAGCATGACCACAAGATAACATTGCAGACAATTTATCTATATTTACCGTTATCGGCTGTGAGGTTGGTCTTTCTTTTGTTTTGTTCATCTGTCAGCCCTCCTTTTACCGACCTGTATTATCGTCATTTTCTGCACACCAGTAAAAGTATCACTCTCCTTTATCATATGCTTTTTACAAGCAGTCAGACGGCTTCGGCAAGCTCCGCTGGTATCTCAACCATTCCCATTCCTGTGGGC
>OGYZ01000117.1_pt1 | contig 64739 bp, 62 predicted proteins | sample 1576681 | NCBI WGS metagenome assembly OGYZ01 (sample SAMEA3541480, study PRJEB24748) | human gut metagenome | biome: human gut; feature: human-associated habitat; material: faeces | place: China | collected 2012 | reverse complement strand
GCCCGAAGGGCAATCCGCCACCTTCAGCGCCGCAGGCGCTGTCGCCCCCTGAGCGGAAGCGAACACAACCCTTCTACACAACCCTTCTACACAACCCGCGGCGCCAGCCGCGCCCCCTTTTTTATGATCTGCGCCCGAAGGGCGCCACCACAACCCTCGGGGACGAAGGCCCCGTCAAACTTAAGAACCTTAAGAACCTTCGGGCCGGAGGCCCGTCAACCCTCACCCCAAGGGCGTGTCCAAAGGCGAAGCCGCCTTGAAAAGTATTGCCTTTATTCTCTCTATCGTGTAGCATAAATGGTGTGATATAATATAAATCTTTGCAGGGAGGGAGACCATGGAAAATTGGAAGAATCGGATTTCCATAGCCATCACCATGGATGAAGAGGGGCTCACCCTTCATTCTGACGGAACAAGGAAGGAAACAAAGGCGCTGCTTACGGCGGCTCTCTGCTCTCTGCAGGGAATTCCCGAAGACCATGTGCAGGACGTGGATGCTTTTCTTTCCGTGCTGGCCAGGTCCTACAGGGAAGATGGAAGATAAATCGGTTTCCGGGGGAAATGATGGAAGAAAAACAGAATGCCTTAATCCAGGTCATTGAAAAGGACAAGGGAAGAATTGAAATTATCATAGACAAGGAGCAGTACAGGCCGCTGATGACATCCCTGTCCCAGGCCATGTGCGGTGCCTTTGACATAGCCGGTGAACATGACCGTCTGGTTTACCGTGCCATCCGGGAACTGACCCTGCGGGGCATCCGGGAAAGGGATGGCAGGGCCCATGGCGTGACCGGCGGCAGTAACAGGAGATAATCTATGGAAGAATGGACCATCAGGGCCGGGGAAGCCGGGAAGAGGCTGGACGCCTTTCTTATGGAAAGAAAGGGCTGGAGCCGGTCTTTTTTTATGAAAGCCCTGCGCACGAAAAAAATCAAAGTGAACGGGAAAAAGGAAGAGCCTTCCTACCGGATTCAGGAGGGAGACAGGCTCCGCTCCTTTGTGCTGGACGAGAAAAGGCCGCTGCCGCCGCCGGAGATCCTCTACGAAGATGACCATATTCTGGCGGTGAATAAGCCGGCAGGCCTTCTTTCCCTGGATGTGACAGGAAAAACAAAGGACACCATGCTGGACCGGGTGAACCGCCTTCTGGCGGAAAGGGGAGAAACGGCGGCCTTCCCGGTGCACCGCATTGATTTCAATACCAGCGGCATCCTTCTTCTGGCTAAAAAGAGAGAGGACAGGGACACGCTGGACCGTCTGATCCGGGAAAGGAAAATCAGGAAATCCTACCTCTGCGTGGCAGAAGGGCGGATGACGCCACCCAAAGGGCGCCTGGAGGACCAGCTTTTCAAGGATGCCAGAAAGAACCGGGTTTACGTGGTGGACCATCCGGTGAAGGGCTCCAAAACGGCGGTGACGGAATATGAAGTGAAATCCTTCCGCCAGGGTCTTTCCTTGGTGGAATGTCATCTCCTTACCGGACGCACCCACCAGATACGCTGCCAGATGGCCCACGCCGGCCATCCCCTCCTGGGCGATGACAAGTACGGCTCCAAGGAATGGAACCGGGACAAAAAAGAAAGGCGTCAGCTTCTCTGCTCCTACAAGACCACCTTTGATTTCGGGGAAGAAGGGGGAGCCCTTTCCTACCTCTCCGGAAAGACCATCCGCCTTTCCTGCGTGCCTTTTGTGGAGAAGTACTTTAAGGGAGTGGAGATATAAGGCTGTTCTTACTGTATTCCCGGAAGCAAGAGGGTTCAGGCGCCTTCGGCGCCCGGGTTCTTTCGGTCGTGTGCTGCGCACTGACCGATGGGTTCGGCCCGGGAACGGCTTCGCCTTCCGGGCTGGTTCAGAGGGGAGTTTGAATGCCGCTGGCGGCAGCCGTAGAGCGGCTATGAAACTCATCGCCCGCGAGCCGCCACCACAATCCTTTGAACCCGCCTGCCAAAGGCAGGCAGAACCTTCTGAACCCTTTGGACCCGGGCCACGCAGTGGCCCAAAGGTCCGGTCCCGCTGGCGTCATGGCCATGGCCGATGTATAATACCTGTTATACATATCAAATGATAAGGAGAGACGTATGGAAAATCGAGATAGTTTTAAATCCCGGCTGGGCTTCCTTCTGGTCAGCGCCGGCTGTGCCATCGGCATAGGGAATGTGTGGAAATTCCCCTATATTACCGGAGAATACGGCGGTGCCGTATTTGTCCTTTTTTACCTCTGCTTCCTTCTTCTCATGGGCATCCCCGTGATGACCATGGAACTGGCAGTAGGCCGGGGCGGCAGGAAGAGCGCCGTCGGTGCCTACCGGAGCCTTGAAAAACCGGGGAGCTTTTGGCACATTCATGGCTGGTTCTGCGTTCTTGGATGCTACCTCCTCATGATGTACTACACCACCGTATCCGGCTGGATGGTGGCCTATTTCTGGAAATTTCTCACCGGCACCTTCAGCAGCGTGTCCCAGGATGAGATACCGCAGGTCTTTACCGCCATGCTGGGAAGTCCCTGGGAAATGGGCATCTTCATGGCCCTCACCGTATTCCTGGGGTTTCTGGTGTGCGGCCTGGGCCTTCACAACGGGGTGGAACGGATTACAAAGGTCATGATGTCCTGCCTCCTTATCCTCATTGTGGTGCTGGCCCTTCACAGCCTGTTCCTGAAAGGCGGAGAGCCGGGCCTGGCCTTCTACCTCCTTCCCGACTGGGACAGGGCCGTGGAAGCGGGCCTTGGCAACGTGGCAGCAGCGGCTATGAACCAGGCCTTCTTCACCCTGTCTCTGGGCATTGGCGCCCTGGAAATCTTCGGCAGCTACATGACCGACGACTTCACCTTAACCGGCGAAGCGGTGCGCATTACAGCTCTGGACACCTTCGTGGCCCTCCTTTCAGGCCTTATCATTTTCCCGGCCTGCTTTGCCTACAACGTGCATCCCGACCAGGGCCCCTCCCTGATTTTCATTACCCTGCCGAAAATCTTTACCGACATGACCGCAGGCAGGCTCTGGGGCACCCTCTTCTTCGTGTTCATGACCTTTGCCAGCTTCTCCACGGTGACGGCGGTATTTGAAAACCTCATTGCCTGCGCCATGGATAATTTCGGCTGGACAAGAAAGAAATCGGTGCTGGTGAATCTTGTCATAGTATTCCTTTTCTCCATTCCCTGCGTCCTGGGATACAATGTACTCTCCGGCATGCATTTCATCGGAGGAAGGGACGTGCTGGACAGCGAAGACTTCCTGGTCAGCAATCTCCTCCTCCCCGGCGGTGCCCTGGTGTACCTCCTCTTCTGCGTTACCCGCTTCGGCTGGGGCTTTGACAATTACATCAAAGAAGTCAATAAAGGCAGCGGCATGAAAATGCCCCGCTGGATGAAACCCTATTTCCAGTTCATCCTCCCCGTCCTCATCCTGGTCATTCTGATCCGCGGACTTATGTGACATACAAAAAGCGTCCTCCCGGGGGCGCTTTTTTCGCGTCATAGCGGTGCTGTGGTGCATTCCCGAAAGTAAGAGGGTTCAGGCGCCTTCGGCGCCTGGGTTCAAATGGTTCAGAGGGTTCAAAGGGTGGTGGTAGCGGCTCTGCCGCAAATAAAAAAAGGGGGGCGGCTCCGCCGCGGGTTGTGTAGAAGGGTTGCACCCCACAGGGGAAACGACTCACTATGATTTGTGCGTCGCTGGCGCTCCTTCAAATCATATTCGCTGTGCATCGCTTCCGCTCAGGGGGGCAAGGAAACTAGAAAATTAGCCGCCTTTCCCATGGATATGCAAGGCTTTGAAACTTCCACGCATCGAAAGTTGTCCCTTTAATTCGTACATTCCTAATTTTTATTTAATATTCGTCTCTATCTGATACAAAACTCCCTATTTTTTCAAGCAAAGAGTCGGTGCTTTCCCGAGCCAGCTTCGGATGGAGCCGGAAGGCTTTTTTCTCATCCTTTATAAGATGCCAAAGCTTTGGAGCATAAAAAGATGGGACTCCCGAGAGAGTCCCATCTTTTCTGAGTTCTTAGAAGAGCCTCAATTATTTCAGTTCTTTAATTGGAAATGTTGTTAAAAGCAAAGTTATTGATTTTATCGGTGCTTTTCTTATTCCAGTTTCACCTATGTTGGCTATTTCAATATAATTTCCAGCACTATTCGTTGAATTTTTATCGAATTCTCTTTTAAACGCACTTGTATATTTTATCACTTCTACATCAAAAGCTAAGAAGTATATATCTATTTGCACGCCTATGCAAGATAAACATGACCCAGAAATTTATGTCTTTTATTTCAGTAAGGTATTCACAACTTTATGGTCAAATTCCTGCCTCCTATAAAACATTCCTGAAAACATGGAATGATAAAAGGAAGCATTGCCAAACGAATGCTTCCTTTTATCATCCCATTATTACTTTATTAATAAAGAGTCTTGCCACCCGTCAGCGCGCTATAAGACTGATTGACCCGCTTCACATAGGTCAGGTGCTGGTTGCGATACCCCTTAAGTCCGTTTTCATAATAAGTTTTCTCGTCGTCTGTCATTTTCTCCCATTGGATTTCTCTTCCGAAGCCTTTAGCCCGAGATACCTTCATATCTCCAACATCCTGAATATTGGTCAACTGGAAGGCGCCGCTGTCATTATCCCACTGTATGTCTGCCGTCTTGTCAAGCACACGCCAGGCTTCTGCATGAGAAACATTGGGCGGCCAAAATTCAAAGGTATACTCCATTTTAAGGATGCCATCTTCCACATAGAAGCGAAGTCTATGACCACCTTTCTTTTCACCCCAGTCTTCCGCATCCGGCATGGGAAGCCCTGCTTCCTTCATTGAAGTAGGCGTAATATAAGAAATGAACTGTCCATCCTTTTCTCCCACGAGCCAATAGCCATGCTGAGTACCACTGTTTCCATTGCTGTCATACACAATAGACCAAAGGCGATAAGACGGATCAGACACCTGCACTTCCGTCACTTCCACACGGCCATGTTCATAGGGAGCATCTTCGCTGTCATATATTCTTTCCTCACTGTCCTCCGGTGTAATATAGAATCCAGATGCTTTGCAGTGCATAGTAAAATGATTTCCTTCTGCTCCTTCCAAAACACAGGATGCACTTGGTTCATCTCCCCTGGTTGGCGGATAAATAGTCCTCTTCTCACCTAAAGCAAGAATACTGATTTGAGGTTTTGCAGGTTCCGTCTGGGCTGCGTCTCCTCCATGCAGTAGGCCAGACCAATAAGCTGGTACCGCTGCCGCTGCAGCACCCATGACCACCACAGCAGAAATCAATATGACTTTCAATTTCTTGTCCATTGCTTACTCCCCTTTCCGAAATAAACCATTCTATTTATCCTTCTTCTGCTGATCCAGCACGTTTCCGGAAGGAAGCTTTGAAATTCTGGATACCAGCTCAATAGCTGCCAAAACCATGCCTATCGTCACGAGTGGCGGAACAACAACAGAACCTGCCAACAGTACAAGAAATACAGGAAGCTTAACCAAGCCCCAAAAGAGGAAAGCTATGCCTTCCCACACATGGTCAAAGAAATGGATGATACCAATAAAATTGCTGATAACTGAAAATCCTCCCCCAAGCTCCGGCCCTGCCACTACGGAAACAACGAGAGTCATTACTACATCAAAAATAATGGGTAATATGTAGGTACTGGCATAGCCAGAAATGAACCCATCTTTCCACGCTACGAAATCAGAGCCGAATGGAATTACTGATATAAGCCACCCTGCCGGCTCGTACAGAACAGTATACACGAATTCCAGCAGTCCTAAAAACAGAGAGATAATATCACTCATTTGCCATCCCCACCTTTACCCATCTCAAAGCCTTTTCCTTCTGGCCCCATTAAAAGGGCGCTGGAACTGCAGGAGAATCATCCTCCAGATCATAGGATTTATTAAATGCCATCTCCCAGTATTTCATAAAAATCAGGCTGGTTGGATCTTTGGCATGTTTCTTCAAATCCAGTCCTACAAACTGATGTACTGGCATGTTCATAGTATTTACAAACACCACATTCTTAGGTGCCGATGCTCTACGGATAAAAGTGTACACCTCCACCTCAGCCTTTTTATCATTAGCTTCCCCTACCCTGGCCAGCGCCATAAGCATGACATCCTGATTATCAGGATCCATGCTTCTATATTCTTCCAGAGCATGAGGTGTCGGCTTAGCCACATATACCTTTTTCCCATTCTTAGCCGTCCCTGCTAAAGCAAACAGGCTATCTGTCTTGGCGGGAGCCGTTTGTGTTACGCCTCCATCTGTTGTTCCGGACGTGCTGGATGCAGCCAATGCAGTACCGCTTCCAAACATGCCTGCTGCCAGCAGGATAGCCAAGATACCTTTATAGCTTCGTTCCATTCTCATATGAATCATACTCTCCCTTTTTTCGAAAAGCTAATATACCATTGATGCCCAAGTACCAATCCTTACTTCCTAAGAATTCCACGATTTTGCAATGCATTCACCCTATTATAAAAGTCGACTTCCCTCTTATTGCTGTTGCTTACGCGTGGTGAAATGATCCGGTATCCCGTAACGATGCCTCTTCTCAGATTTGTTTCGGAAATACGGTAGATAGAGAACTGTATAAGTGTTTCATCCGAAGCCAAGTATTCAATGACATCCACTTTGCTGGCCCAGCCAGCCCATGTATGGTTATTCAGATAAATACCCTTATCATCACCGGGATTGAAGCCCATTTCTCTGAAACCCTGATAAATACTTTCATTGGTGAACATCAGGTAATCCACACTGTTCGTATTAATACCTCGAACCGGACCATAAACATTCATGACATCCGCCACTGTGCTCCTGCCAATCTTGATACCTCTATCCGTAGTGCCTTTCCGAAAGAAAATATCGTAGATGTAATTACTTCCCGTATCAGTCAGCACTGTAATGCTTTTGTCTTTAGAATTATAAACAGATTCATACTGGGTTCCACCTGCATAGCTAAACCCATAGTTGTTCAGAAAAGATACTGCATCTGCCGTTGGCTGGACTCCATCTAGAAAGGTATATGTGTCAGCCGCCTTTGCTGGCAATGCTGCACCAAAAGCAGCCAGTACCATGCACGCTCCCAATACTGTTTTCTTCAAAGTATTCATTTCTTTCTCCCCTTTGCCAATCCTTTGCTGCTGGTCTTTTATATTATATGCCTTTATTATTACATGCTTTATGCCCCGATGCAAATTTTTCGGGGCATGCCTGACATTCCTGCTATTTTGTATCTTTGAAACGACCTTTGGGGAATTCCAGATCATTTTCAAGGAACTGCTTCAGCTTCAGCAATTTAGAAGACTGCTCCATATTATAGATACCAACCCCATCGTTACCGGCTCTTTTAGCAAAAGCTTCATAATTCACTGCCTCCCCCTTTCCTTTTTGAGGCGTGCGTCCCATGCTTTTCAGATAGAGGTCATTATTCCGTTTTATCAGTTCATCATGAATTGACCCGAACTTGGCCTGGTCCTGATGAAGTGCCTTTACATTGGATTCAACAGATTTGTATACCTCATTCACCGCATTCATTGCATCCTGACCTTCCTGCAGTGTGTAATCATTTGACATCCATGACAAATTTCCCGGATGTTTTGCCGGATCCAGTGCCCTGTATTTCACCGGATCCTTCTTGTAGTACTCACCCAGTTTCGCATCTGCATCGCTCAGTGCTTTACCGTTTGCATCCACATCTTTTTCCACTTCTGCAATTTTACTTTCATAAGCATCATGGAGGGAAACCTGTTTCCCGTCGGAACTGCATCCTGCCATCACCAGAGACGCACAGGCCGCAGCACCAACAAGCATAAGTTTCAGAGATTTATTTAATGTATTCATTTTCTTCTCCTTTCTGACTGGAACCTTTAGTCTTTAATGTCATCATGGAATTTGATGCCACCGGTCAAAGTGGGATGCGGTCCAAAGATATGTCCGTTTTCCGCTTCTGTCTTCCATTTGTTATCAATAGCCTTCCGGTACTCGCTGATTGCATTCCGCATACTCTTTTCATACTCTTCAAGTGCTCCTTTCTTTGCCCTTGTAAGCGTAATGGTTTTTCCTGCCGGGTTCGTCATCTTCAGACTATCCTTCTTATCATCAAAGAAAATCCGGTAATTTCCGTTCCTGCCAAATGCAGTAATCACATTGTCATTCTTACTGCTCTTGTTGTTCTTGCTGTTCTCATTTTCATCTGCAAAGGACTTATACATAAGATAGTCTGGATAAAGCGTATATTCATAATCCGTCAAGCCAAATGTTTTTTCCTGAGGCGCTTTCTTAAAACCTGCAATAGCTCCCCACATATCCGTAGTATCTACCAGGCACTTTACACCGGAATCTGTTGTATCCGGGCCATAGCCGGAATAAGTACGTACACGATACTTCTCCCCATACGAGTAAATCACATTGGTGACTTCATAGCGGCCCCCTTTCTTTTCAATGACCACATTCTGGAAGTCTGGACTGTCAAACTTCTTTTCGGGTTCAAGTGCAACCTTATCCTGGGCGGTCCACTCTCCTTCCAGCTTGCTTGTGCCACATCCCGATGCAGTAGCAAGCACTGCTGCTACTGCCAAAGCCATCATACCGATTTTGATTCTTTTCATATTGTCCTCCTTTAAAATTACCTTCCTGCCAAATCATTCAGATTTCATTTCCGAAGTAGTCATAGTATCTGCCTTCATGAACGCCACAATCACCACCCTCAGCAATTTCTCTCAACCAGTTATCGTATGACCCAACAAATTCACTGGCTTCCATTATTCTATCTTCTGGTTCATCGTAACCCAGAAGTGCTTCCCGCTCACGTTTTCCTAACTCATAACGTCTCATTTCTTCCTCACGTTCGCGTTCTTCTTCACGTTCACACGCTTCCTCGTATTCTCGTTCTTCATCATATGCGTCTTCACATTCATCTTCGTATTCTTCTCCCGCTCTGTTAGCCGTTTGGTTAAAGTTCTTGTTTTGAGTCATTGTCATACCTCCTTGTAAAAATGAAGCCGGTGTCTCGCCAGTCTTTCAGCTTCGCTGTTCTTAATTTACATATAGTATAAAGAAAAGTATGATTTTGCACCGTAACAAGTTAATATTAAATTTCTATTTATCTGTAATTTTTACCTATGCAGCAAAAAACGCCTGCGAAGCAGACGTTTCGGTAATAGTATGTATTTCAAAGATCCAAGCCGCAGTAATCCCTGTTCAAATGAATTTCCAGCCGCGGATTTTCTGCATATGCGTAAATTTCCTTTACCCTTGCCACGGAGCCAAACACCTGGGTAAAACGGACGGGGATGCCTTTCTTCCTGATTTCTTCTGTATAAGCATCAATTCTTCCATGATTCCTCTTCCAGGATAAATTTTCCCTAGAGGGCCAAATTGCGAGATCATAGGAATGACTGTGCAGTAGGACAAGCTGCTCCTTTTCTCCTTTCTTCCCAATCCAGGAGCAAAGGGGGATTCCTAAGCTGAAATAAAAAGATGGATGACGGAAATCCATTTGTATACCGGAAGAGCCAGGTATTTCATCATTTCCCGTCGCAGGAACCGCCCATTTCTCTTCATCTCCATCTGCCTGTCCTCTGTACACTGTAACTGACAAGTCCCCATTTTTATCTTCCCACACGATCAGCTCCCGGTCTCCCTGTTGTTTCTCACGAATAAAAAACAGCCTGTCCGCTTTAAAAACCACTTCCTTGATTTCCGGAAACTGATGGTACCAAGGTACCGATCCGCATTCACCAAAAGATAAACACTCTCCTGTCATAAGAGACACATCAAAGTGTGTAGATATTTCTCCGTCCATCTCCGCCAGATAGGAGTAATACTGATCTCTGTGAAAGCCTCTGATTCTTCCTGGAAGGGATGCTTCTGCCCAGCTATTAACCTGCTCAATATCCCTGTCTTTCCCATGCAGTTCTATGGTATACGTATCTGTCTTTTCCTTATGAGCCCTATCACAAACTTTCTTGATCCAGTTGTCCATATTCCTGCTGTCCCTTGCCTTTGGAGAAAAATTACCTATGTATGTCTTGATACTTTCCTTATCCAGGCAGAAGAATAAAATCTTAACCAGCATCCATTCCTTCTTTTCAAGCCCTGTAAATGTATAAGGTTTTAAAGGTGCCCGGTAATAGTCAAATAATTTTTCCATAAATTCTCTGTCTGACATCATCTTCTCATGGGATTCCTGCCCTTTATTGATTGACATCTTCTTTACCTTTTCCGGAAAAGACAAGCTGACCGGACATGCGTCAATCCCAATATTATCTGCCGCCCAAAGCAATTCCCACTTTGCAGAGAAATCAAGTGGCAGTCTCTCTCTTTGCACCTTCAAGTCAGCAGCTTTTTGCTTCCACCAATAAGAGACATCTTCTTTTCGCAGGATGAAATCCGCCGCTTGGCGAAGAGCAGATTCTTTACCTTCCCATAAGTTTGCTTCCGACTTATCTGTAAGAAACCTTTGGCATCCAGGGATTCCCGCAAAAAGGCCTTCCCATTTTTCTTCCGCTTTCTCCCATGACCGGCTGTCATCCAGAAGGAAAGGAATTGCATCGGGATACCGCTTCTCCATATCCAGCCGGAAATTAGCTTCGCCTCTCACAATCATTCGTTCCTGCCGTACCAATTTGACCAACGCCGTCCAAAGGCCTTTATAAGATTCCTCCAGCTGATTCCAAAACTGTTTTCCCCTATTTTTATCGTTCTCCAGAATATCCTTCAGAAATAATTTCTGCCTATGAAAAATATCCTGCAAATCAGCTTCAGAATCTGCATGTTCCCAAATAGCTGAAATCGTACTTTCCTCTGCCATATGATTCATCCATTCCTCCAAACCAGGCTCATACGCCCATTGAAGGGAAGATTCCTGCCCTGTTTCTCTCCAATCCAAACGATTCTTGGAAAGAATCTGATCCCAGAAATCACAGTATTCTGCTATCTCATTGGGGAGCGGATCCGTTTTAGAAAAAACTGCGGCACTTCCATGAAGAAGAGCCCAAAGCTTCCAGTTATCTTTGATTTTGTGCAAAATCCCCTGACCCAGTTTACCGCTGAAGGTCCACCTGCCATCTTTTTTTTCATAACCATAAGCATGGAAATCAGAATCTGCCATATGAGATTCATCCAGAAAGGACAAGCCTGTTTCCCTGACCAGTTCCGTTATTTGCCTAAAAAGATGGTTAGCCTTTTCATAGGATATCCGACTCTCGCTTCCTGTCAGGTATCGGGCAAGAAGGCAGTCCAACCATTCTTCTACTGGCTGCTTTTCCATAAGCCTTTCCTTTTGTCTATCAGAAAATACCTTTTCTGCAGCGTCATCACGGGCATTTTTGAAGAATCTGCTTTCCTCATTAGACAAGCTTTCACCAGGTAAATTCTTCTCAAAATGACTAACAAGGGATTTCACATAATTAACAAATTCCGACTGGCTCAGCCGTTTTCGCTCCGTTTCCAAAGAAGCAGAAAATATCTTTTTAGCCAGCTCCATTTCTTTATCCCGGCATCTGTTAAGCAATTTTTCTGTATTTATGTCCGCTCTGTCGCAGCCCAACTTCTTCAAGCAGGAAGCCAGCACTGCTTTGTCTGTATCTGCTGGCGGCAGGCCAAGGATATCTCCCATGCCCACTATCTGACCGGTCAGCTGGCTGATCGCACAAGCCAATGATTTGGCAAAAGCCAGCACAGATACCGGTTTGCTGAATTGATGAGTCAGATTTCCATTCCATGCTCCCTTTTCGCCTTTCATATAATCGAGAATATTACGAGATGAAGTGCTGCACTCCATCTCCGCAAGTTTGATACGAAAGTCTTTCTCTGACCGACATAGTCCATGTGCTGAAGCAAAGACAAACCAGGCATGTATATTAGTACTGATAGCAGCATCAATGAAAGCAGGGTAAAAGCACGTAATCACTAATCTGCGTGGATGTGTTTCGTCTCCTTCCAATTTGTAGACACCTGCATCATTCAATCCCCCTGTATGTCCATTGTATAAAGGAATCTTCCTCCAAAACTCCTCATCATAACTCCCTCTTTCAGTCATGGTACTCCTCCTTTCCATAAATACCGGTAACTGCATCTTTCATATAAGAGTCCACCTTTGACATATTCTCCATCATGCCGAATGCCAGCATGAGCAGCACATAAGGGCCATTTTTACTATCTTTCGCCAATCGTGTAAGAATATTTTCTGAAAGGCCATCACTTATAGCCATGAAACAGGAATAAGCAGCAGGCTGTAACTGACAGATTCCATTCTGTATGCATTTCTGCAGCTCCGGCTCACTGGATAATTTATTTTTAAAAGACTGGACTAACTGCCCCAGCTCCAGTTGCGGTGAAACAGGCTTTCCTTTCTTCCAATTTTTCCATGGTCCCTGGCTAAACAATTCCCAAAGGATTCGACTGCAGCCAAAATATATCCGGAATACAGAACTCCTCGCATCCTTGCTATCATATCCGCCGCTGCCCATCGTAAAGGAAGATGCATCCATGGAATACGATTTCAAAGGATTAAAGCCAAAGGCATCAAAACATAAGACTCCTATCAAGTCCAAAGAATGGGACCTGCGATCCACCTTCCAGCTCCGATTTTCACCTTCTTTGTCATACCGACTGTCCAGCCAATGGTATCTGGCTTTTCGATACACCTCATCTCTGCTTTTATTAAATCTTTCCTTGTGATACTCAAAGCCTCCTTTCCCATTCTCCGGGAAAAGGACATCTGTCTTAAAATCATTTTGTATTACTTTTAACAGTTCATCAGCCATGTATCGAGCAAATAAAAAGTAATCAAGTTGTGCTCTCTCATTGTCTCCGGACTCACGGAAAAGTGCATCTACCCGATCTCCATTCATTTTGACAACCAGCTCCCTATAAGATGAAAGGTCCTCCATTCTCTGCCTGACGCCATGGTTACTTTCTTTCTGCCCCAGGATTTCGTGAATCATGAAACTGTCCCTTTCAGCATTTGCCATTTCATTGACAGCCTTCAAATCCTCCCAGCGGAAAGATTTAACAGTTCCGTATTTTCCCTTGACTTCAGCCATGAAAGGAGCCTGGTCAAAAATATTTCTTTCCTCCTGTGGCTTAGCCGCCGCATCTCTGGCATTTCTGTCAATGCATATATGCAAAGACTCATCCTTAGAGCAGCTATCCTTCAATGCATCCATAATCGGAGAATCCAGCTGCGGAAGATGAACCAGATCCTCCAACGGCCTGTGATAATAAGCACAAAGCAGAAATAAAGTCGGTAAATTCATCCGTCCCTTATTTCCCGCAGCCACCTTTGCTCCTGCCCAATTATTAAAAGACTTGTCATGAATTTTCTCCATGCCAAGAAGGTTTCGAATTTCCCCTAAAACCTCCTCCTCCCCCTCCGAAGGAGTGTTTTCTTTTCCCTTAAGCAATACTCTTTCCAGCTTTTCTAAAAGAGAAACAAGCCTGGGATTCTCAGTAGGACAGTGTATTCTCTTTAAGGCAAAGTTCTTGATCATTGAATCAATGGATTTATCCATCTGTTCAAGCTGCTTATCTAAATATTTGTCCACTTGATTCCAGCCATCATTGCCGTTAAGCCCCTTACATGTCTCCCTCACCAGATAATAAAAGTTATCGGTTGTATTTTTATTTCCATATGCCATCCTGCACTTTCTCCTTTCATTCCGCCACATCTTTCTTTATCTATACCCATATTATACCTGAATAATTCATTTGTCCTTTCGGAATATATAGAAAATTGCTAAAAATCCGATGTAAAATGAAGCAATCCATTTGCATATAAAAAGCAGGGACATGCATTGGTTACCACTGCATATCCCTGCTTCCAGATCATTAATACAGATCAGACTCATCCAGTTCCGGTAAAAAAGATTCATCCGGAATTTCGTCAGGCAGATCATCCCGACCCTGCTCATCCGATATTTGCTGGATTTCTTCCTGTATATTCTGGGGCTCTGTACCATCGCCCTCCAAATTTCCCTCTGGTTGGCCCATGACAAAGCCTTCCTGATTAAAGGCCTCTGAACGGTTTCTGGCAATTCCACGTATCACCAGACCGCACCAGAAGCGGACGTCAGCCTCTTCCGGAAGCATTTCCATTTCTCCTTCCGGATTGTCTTTTTCCGTTTTTTCTCCACCATTCCGTGAAGACGCTGGTGATGCCTCCTTTTTAGTGAAATAGGTGACTATATCCATTACAAGCAGACGGTCAAACACTTGGGGAAGCTCAAATTCCTGCTTTTTCCCTTTTCTGTAGGACTGCTCCTCCAAAAGCATCCTCCCTAATTTTTCCGTAATATTTCCTATTATTGAGGGCACATTCCCGGAAGTTTCCTCATCTTTTTCTACCAAGCCTAAAGTATACAATACCTTCTCCTGCTTTTCACGCTCGTTTTTATTTCCACCCTCTTCTGATTTATAAAGGAAGAGCTCCCTGCCTATGGGTATCTGATGAACGATAAACTGTTGAACATCCTGTCGATCAAATGAATTAGGATCTACATCATTATTGGAATCGAAAGGGAATCCGAGAAATATGGATTTTCCATCAGCCCTTCCATATCTGGAATAAAACAAAGTTCTTCCTTCACGACGCGGATAGGCATAGTGCCCCAAATCATCTTTCTCATACATCAGCTGTCGTCCAAAATAGGAGGAAAAGGATAATCCTCGAATTCCCTTGTTTCTATTAGCAGCAGTGGTGTAAAAATGCACATCTCTTCCCGCCCGTGTAAGTGCCACGTAAGATACGCGGCAAGCTTCACCAATATCCTTCTTATTACCATAAACTGCGGGATGAAAAATATGATGCGGCAAAAAAACTTCATCATACTCCAATCCCTTTGCCTGATGAATAGTGCTCAAAGTCAAGGAATGGTATGGCAGGAAAGTCTCATCATATTCCAGTCCCTTTGCCTGGGGGATGGTGTCTAAGCTTCCTTCACCCTCGCTCGGCATCCTTCCGGGCATATCACCGGGAAATAAATATCCCCGCTTGTCATATTGACGACTGGCATATTTACAAATTTGCCGAAGAAAATCCTGTACCTGATATGAATCTGTATCTTCCTCTTGAGTTCCCATTTCTTCCCCAAATTCCGGAAAGAGGAGAGACTCCTCTTCTTCAGAAATTTGCCAAGAAGGCTCTTCTCCTGCATCCAAATTCTCCGCTTCAGGAATTGGAAAATCATCAACTCCCTCAATCATTTGTTCAGGAAACTCTTCTCCTGCATTCCTGTCATTTTGCTCATAAAATGCTTCTGTATCCATCTGGCAGCTTTCCACTGCCTCCCAATACCCCTCCGCTTTACCGGTCATGTTCAGTTTCTTCCGTATATCCGAGGGAAAAATCTTGTTAAAATGATTTATGAACCTGTTACGGCTAATAGTCTTGTCCGGATAACTGAAGAAAAACAGACCAATCCAGCCAGCCATTTCCAGCAGCCCACCCTTGTGGTCCCCATGAGAAGCCATCCTTAAAAGAAACCATGGCCTCTCCTGACCCGTTTTCCATAACTGATGGAAATGCCACATCACCAGCAAGGCTGTGTTATTTCCCCATGTCAGCACTGCATTCTTTCCTTGAGGGACACAGAGTTGCCGATCATACAATGCAAAAGGAGCCAGTCTCTTTTTGACATCTTTTTCATTACCCATACGTTCCACCACTAGAAACATTCCAGTCACAATATCTGAATCCACGTTCCTCAACAGCACATACAAGCTGGCTCATTATGCCATAGCAGTATTTCTTACTTATTGTGTTACTAGAACCACCTGGAAATCTTACAAGATCTGCTGCTTTTCCAGTCTGTGCAGTTATAATACTATTCATCTCGTCAAAATCTGCAAAATATGCATCTACACTCTGATATATCTTTGCATAATCATGTGATGCTGAATGTATTGCAACAGTATGCCCCCGCTGTGCTTCTTGTGCAATAAGATTCTGATAATCCGGTTTTCCATTAGTAACAAAAAATGTTGCCTTAACATTATATCTGTCAAGAATATCAAGCAGCTTTTCTGTATATGGTCCGGGGCCATCATCAAAAGTCAGATAAACAACCTTATCACCCGGATTAACTGCATCATCTGACATTGGTGCAACTACCTTCACAGTTCTTTGCACTTCAGATTCATTACCACAATTATCAGATACATTGTATGTTACTGTATATTTTCCTGCATTAGCTGTATCAACATTCCCAGATACTGATACCTTATCAGTTACATCTCCATCACATATATCCACAGCTGTATACCCCGGTTCATTATATGTATCTCCCATCCTGATATAATACACCTCACCGCCGGTAAGTGATATCTGTGGAGCTGTAGTATCTTCTACATGTATAACACGTTCTGTAAATGCTTCATTACCAGAAGAATCTTTAACTGAATATACAATTGTAGTATCACCTTTTGTATATGTATCAACCTCCGCAGAAGTCTCCACTTTATCTGTAATATCACCATCATAATTATCAACTGCAGAAAATCCTGCTTCTTCATAATTACTTCCGACTTCTATGGTAATCTCTGTATCTCCTGAAAGACTAATAACAGGTGCCTGAGTATCCACAACTTTTACTGCTACTTTTCTAGAAATATGTTTCTTCTTTCTTGACGCAACAATCTTAATGTCATACTTTCCAAGCTTTGTGACATCAACATTTCCCTCAATCTCTATATCTGTCTTATTATCTTTCTTTCCAAGCACATTCTTCTTAATAGTTTCATTAATATCCGCTTCATCATTAGTACTTCCATACTCAACAACTAAAGTATCAGGGCATGACACCACAAGACTGTTCTCCTTAACAGACCTGATGATAAATATTATCACCAGCACCATAAGAACTGTAACAGAACCTGCCATTAAATATTTAACCCATCTATTATTCATAAAACATACCAACTTTCTCATTTGAACATAATATTGTATGGGTATTATACTTCTTTAATGCATAATAAGCCAGTAGAAACATAAGGAAAATTAAACTATTTCTATAATTCTTCCCATTTTTGCATTAGTTCTGTGAGATATTGATATAACAGTCCTGTTCTTGCTTACCCTGTTTAATGCATCAAGCACATTTTTCTCAGTATCAGCATCAAGATTAGCTGTTATCTCATCTAGCAGAAGCAGTTCAGGCTTTGCTGCTGCAGCCCTTGCAATTGACAATAACTGCCACTGTCCCTGTGAGAAATCTTCCGGCTTGCATATAGTATCATATCCATTGTCAAGTTCCATAATTGCATCATGAATACCTGCTGCCTTAGCTGCTTCAATTACATCTTCATCAGTAATTGATACATCATACAGTGTTATCTGGTCTTTGACAGTTCCTGGAACCATATGAAAAGTCTGCTCAACATATCCATATATTCTCCTCTTTTCACTATCCGGAATAGCCGTAGCCTTCTGACCTGCAATTGATACGCTTCCTTTATCCGGCTCGTAAAGCCCAAGAAGGAGCTTGAATATTGTACTCTTTCCTGTACCTGTTCTTCCCGACAGAGTAACCTGCTCGCCCTCCTTAACAGAAAAACTTAAGTTCTCCACAACATTTTTATCATCATATGCAAATGTTACATTATTGAAATCGACAATCACATCACTGTCAGCTTCCATGGCTGTATTCTCTGCAATGTATGAATCCTTCTTAACTGATAATTCATCCATCTCGAAAAATTCATTTATTCTATGTACTCCGGCTATTGCTGACTGTATAGTCTGAATCTCCATACCAAGGCTCTCAACAGGAGCAAATATCTGTGAAATATAATTAATTACCGCAACTGCTGTACCTGCTGACATGCCAAAAAATGCAAGCACTGTCTGGTTACCTGATGCTGAAAAAAGCATTACCACAGCAACAACAATTGCATTGAGAGTAAGAATTACAGGTGAATATACTGCATCATAGAAATTAGTTTTCTCAACTGCTGCGTAACTTTCACATATATATTCATCGTATCTTTCTGCCATATAATTTTCCTTGCCAAGTGTATGTATTGTTCTTATGTTGTGAAGAGTTTCCGGCACATGTCCTGATGCTCTTCCTACAGCTCTTCTGTTCTCAATCTGTGCTGCCAGCATATTTTTCTGAATAATTCTTGTGAATACGAACAGGAATGGAAGAATAACAAGAAGCACAATGGCAAGTCCCTTATTCTTAAACCATATAACAGCAACTATACTTATTATCTTACAGGCATCAGCAAACATACTGATAATTCCTGATGTAAACAAATTCTCAACTGTATCAGCATCACCAACGAATCTTGAAACAACAGTTCCCGGCTCCTGACTTGTAAGACCGCTTGTTGTAAGACAGCTGTACTTATACATCAACGCACTCCTTAATGAATGTGTAATCTTCTGTCCGAATACTGTAAGAAAAGTTTCTCTTGCACTCTCCATAAAACCGGTTACAAGAAGAAATCCGAAATACATAAGAACCATATAAAATGTGGGCATTGTACCTGATGCAACTGTATCAATAATCTTTGCAAGAATAAGTGGTGGAAACAGTGCCATTACAATTGCGCCAACAACAGTAATTGCAATTCCTGCTGTAAGCATCCACTTTTCTTTTATTGTGTTCAATATAACTCTGCCAACACTTTTATTCTTCATCAGATGCGCCTCCCTTCTGTTCATTATAAAGAACCGCATACTGTGGGCATTTATTCATAATCTCATCATGTGTACCGGCTATGGTTTTTCCGTTCTCCATCCATATAACCTTATCCATCTGTGGGAACAGATATAATCTGTGTGAAATAAGAATCACAATACAATCCTTGGTGTATTCTTTAATATTAGCAAATACCTCTCTTTCAGTGTCCTTATCAAGTGCTGAAAATGGATCATCTAATATAATTAACGGCTTCTTATGGCAGAGTGTTCTGGCAAGTGCAAGTCTCTGTGCCTGTCCTCCTGACAGTCTCACACCTGTATTCCCAACATAAGTGTCCTGTCCGTTTTCCATATCATTTACTTCTTTGTCAAAGCACACTGCCTTAAGAAGCTTAGCCACATCCTCATCATCACCCATAAGAATATTGTTTCTAATTGTATCATTAAACAATTCCGGATCATGTCCCAGATATGCTGCAAGTCCCGCCTTTTTCGCATCATCAAGTTCTGAAAGTTCATTGCCTGCAATCTTAATGCTCCCCTTATATGGATATTCACATAAAAACACCTTTCCAAGAGTTGACTTGCCACATGCAACAGAACCTGTAACACCAATGATGCTGCCTTTTTCTGCTTCAAATGTTACATTTTCGAATATATCATGGCCTCCCGGATAAGCAAATGTAAGTCCTTTTACTTCAAGTGAGTCACACTTTACACTGTTATCCGCATCTTCATAATTTTCATGCTTCATAAGCGGTTTGATTCTCTTCCATGACACCTGTGCCTTATGTACTGCATTAAACAGCTTTGCTGCATGTGAGGACTTCTTAGAAAGCTTTGCAAAGCATGATACATATGTAGCTAAAATAGCAATATCCCATTCTTTCCAGCCTGTTCCCAGAACATTTCTGCTTCCAAAATATAATATAAATATAACTCCGGCAAGTGCTATAACCTTGTATATCGGAGGAAATGCTGTTCCCCATATATTAGCCCTTACTGCCGACTTTTCATAGGCTGTAAGATTATCTTCATACGCCTGTTTTCTTTCCTGCTCACAGCCATATACACGATATGTAACCGCATTTTCTGCTCTTTCAAGCGTTGCCGCACTAAGTCTTCCTGACTGTACCTTATATTCTGCACCTGTCTTTTGTACAACAGCCTTCATCTTCTCTGCAATGATATAAGATATTGGCGGGAATATCATACATATAAGCCCAAGTCTCCAGTCATAGAAAAGAAGCATTCCTGCATATGCTGCAAGTGCAACACCCGTATCAAATATCTCAGTCGTGAACTTCCTCATCCCTTCAGCACAATCATCAACATCCAGGATAGCCTTGGTAAGAATATCTCCCGCTCCTTCTTCCTGTGACTGTGGTCTGCTCTTATGTACAAGGCTGTTATACAAAACCTCTTTCATGTTCTTATTAACATTATTAGCGAATCTTCTTACATAGAATCTTTTTATATACCTTGATATCTGCACTACTGCAATTGCAATCACATAACATATTACAAGAATAAGCATATCTGTAAATGTTGATTTTCCACCAAGTATATTAACAAGACAGCCTGTCATTCTTCCTTCAAACCACGGACCTGCAAGAAGTCCGAGATTGTATATAAGACCAGATATCGTTATTATCAGAAGTATATTCCACTGGGATTTAAAATAATATGACACCCTGTCGGTCATGATATTATTCCTTCCTGTGTTACTCATCTTCATCATCCTCTGTTTATCTTCGTTATCTTTCTTTTAAAGTCAATTACATTAACACATTATTGTGACAGTCCGTTACTAATATATATATTTTTTACATTTTCAAGTGCTTCCTTAAACAGCACATTATTAAACTGTGCATTATCTATATCTTTAACCACCTGTTCTGCTTTCTCATTTTCTCCATTATTCACATACACCCTGTAATCAACAGCTTTTTTATATGCAATGGCAAATGTATAGTAGTCCTGCGTATCTTTATCAATATCTTTGCCTATGCCTGTGTTATATTCTGTCTTTTCAAGAAGCCCTTCATAATTATTTTCTATAAAATCATTATAAAGACTGTCTTCTTCATAGCCCGACATTCTTCCTTTACTCCTGAATACATCACCTGATATATCTGAAACACATGGGATTATAATAATAATCATAATTGCACACAGTACATAAGCCAGAAGTGATATATTAAATTTCTTCTTTTTTCTCATTCAAAGCTCCTCCTTGTAATGAGTGTAAGTATATCTGCCTGTGACATATCAGGAAGTCCGGCTATGTCCTCATCTGTCAGATTGCAGTATGCCTTTAACAGTTCATGTGATTTTTCATATATATCATTTATATACTTAATACTTTCTTTCGATACACTATGATATGATAAATTTAAACGTCTGCTGACAATATCTTCCATATCAGCAACAGCCCTTGAAATCGTATTCATATATTCGTCGCCATAATATGATGAATTATTCCTTTCCATCATACTTATTATACCTTTTCTTATATACACATAATCACCTGCGACATTGTAAAAATCATTCCATGCATATTTATCATCATTATCCTTTATTGAACAATCTCCCACATAATCCATACTGTACAGAGTTGCATAGTCTCCTGCTTCTAACAGAAGCTTTAGTTTTGTCTGGATTTCATCACTATGGGATGAATAATATTTCTGCTGATTTTTTTTTGCAATATCATATCCAATCATTGAATTTTTACCAATAATAGCCAGTGTAAGTGCAGTCATTGTTATAACAAGAGCTGTTATTGGTGCAATATAATTCACAAACCATTTGCTGTTACCAATTACTTTGGAACGTGTGCTGTTAAACTTTTTATTATATTGTTCCATATCATCAATATGCTTCTTAAATTCCACATTTGGTGATCCGCAATTAGGACAGAACTTCTGATTCATCTGTATAGGTGCACCGCAATTATTACATTTCATCAGTTGTTCCCTCCCTCATTATATTTTTTATAAAATGACTCTTCATAGCTCTTTCCAAGCTTGTAATCATAATAGCCATTCTGATACAATTCATTAAGCATATCATTAATTTCTTTGTCCGTCGCCTTTGCAACATTCTTAAGATAATTCTGTGCTTCTGCAACCCAGCCGTCCACAGTTTCTTTTTCTTCTGCCGTACAGCCCTCATACCTACGGTAATTATATCCGTTTTTATTATTAATGAAATATATCATGTCAAGTGACTTTTCAAAGCCTGTTCCAAACTGATAATCACTCAGTTTTTCGCCTTTATGAACCATAATGTAGATGTCTGCCACCCTTTTATAATAATAATCATAAATATTAAAAAAATTGTAATGACTCCACTTTTCCAAAACACTTGAACTGCCCTTATAACTATCTGTCAGTTCTGAAATGCCTGCATAGTCCCGCTTTTCATATAATGAATTAAGTTCACCTATATTATTATTGTACCAATCTAATGACTTGTGTATCTCTTTCCTGTTATGTGAAGAATTATACATACTCTTATATGAACCATATCCAAACATGCTTCCGGCAAGAACTGCTGCCGCTATTGCCGCACATACTATACCTACACTTTTCATTGTACTTTTTATGATGTATTTTCTGGTATTCTTATCCAGCTTCTCCATTCCTTCATTCAGATTGTACAGGTCTTTCATGTACTTCTGTTCAGAATTCTCATACTGCATAGCACCACAATATGGGCATGCAGTCTCGTTATCTCCTATATCTGCTCCACAATTACTACATATCATAGCTATCCCCTTTTATCAGTTATTGTATTATGCAGAGACTCCTTTATCCTGCATAATCATCTTTTATAATACTGTGCAATTGTACCAACTACAACATCCATCTGTAAAGGTTTTGACAGATGAGCATTCATTCCGGCTTCAACGCATTTTCTGGCATCCTCCTCAAATGCATTGGCTGTCATTGCAATTATCGGAATCTCCACAGCATCAGGTCTTTCCATATCTCTTATAGCTTTTGTTGCGGCAATTCCGTCAAGCTTTGGCATCATAATATCCATAAGAATCACATCATATGTATGTGGTGCACACCTTGTAAATTCCCTGACAGCCTGCTCACCATCACTGACAACAGTAACATTAGCGCCTTCATCCACCAGAAGAGTCTGTGCAATCTCAGCATTAAGTTCATTATCCTCTGCTAACAGAATCTTAATTCCCGAAATATCATTACTGCTTTTTTCCTTATCATCCGTTATTTCTTCAACTTTGCTTGCAATCTCGAAAGGAATTCTGATTACAAATGTTGAGCCTTCCCCTTCCTTGCTTGTGACACTAATTGTTCCATTCATTTTGTCAACCAGACTCTTAACAATAGCCATCCCAAGTCCTGTTCCCTGATAAACACTTCTGGCATCAGTCTTTTCCTGTACAAATGGTTCAAATATATGTTCAAGAAATTCTTCACTCATGCCAATTCCCGTATCAGTAACAGTCCATTCATATGTAACAATTCCATCCTGTGTTCCAATACATTTAAAATATGTTGAAACCATTCCTCCTGCTTTATTATATTTGATGCAGTTAGCGTATATATTTAGAAATAACTGGCGTAAATGCAGAGGACTTCCGTATACATATGGATACATAACTTTTCCTGCAACCTTGTCATACTTAAGATTGACACCTGAATCTGAGGCACGCTGTTCAACTATAGTAATAATATCCTTTGCAAGCTTGTTAAGATCCACAATTTCTCTTGAAAGCTCAATCTGGCCATCCTCTAACTTACTCATCTGGAGAATGTCATTAATAAGTGATAAAAGATGATTAGCAGCTATTGACATTTTCTTTCTGTTAGTATTAATCATATCTGTATCTTCTTTATGGCTCTCATCAATTCTTAACAATCCGATTATACCATTAAGCGGCGTCCTTATATCATGTGTCATTCTTGATAAGAAATCAGTCTTGGCAGCATTAGCCTTTTCCTCTCGGCGTACTGCCTCCTGTAGCTGTTCATTTTTTTCCTGCAGTGTCTTTGCATACTGCTGCTGCATTTCATACTGTTCACGCTCATATCCCTGAACCGTTTTCCAGCGCATCATATTAAGTACCAGTACAGCAAACATATAGGCAACAAATGTATACTGCATATTTCTTGGTGTTGTCTTAAAAACATTTCTTTCCGGCATATAAACATATACATAATAATCTCTGCCACGTTCCATAAGACCATAATTATGCGAGCCCCACCTTCTGTTACTATCAGCATGTACTATTTTTCCACTTGCACCGGTCTCCTTTATCTTCTTAATTACATTATATTTGTCAACATCTTCACCAACCATACTGTCATCATTAGACGCTATTATCTGATTTCCCTTTGTAACAACAATCTTTCCATCTTCCCTGTCATCATAACCTGATAATATATGTGTAAATGAAAGATTGTAATTATTAACATACTCTGCCGGTGTGTGGTAATAAACAACAACTATCCCACTTGAATCCGCCATACCACATGCTGCAAGGTCAACATATGAACCATCTTCACAGTCAATTCTTATTGCGTATGTTTTTTCAGTATTATCAACAACATCAATAAGTGAAGTACTGTCAAGATATTCGTTAAGCTCATCTGCACCATATTCATCTGTATATTCCTGTGCTATAAGATTACCTTTTGAATCCATGATTATAACTGCCGTCAGATAACATTCCTGCATATTCTTTTTGATAAATTCTTCTGTAAATATATCTTTATCTGAAAGGCTGCGTTCATATGTGATATTATGTTTTATCTGCTGCGCACTTTCAATTACCCTGAGCAGGCTCTTGGTTTCTGACGCAAGATTATGTCTTGTAAAGCTGTTGCACTGTTCATTGATATAATGCGCAGTATCTGAAAGTGTTTCCTGTGTAGTTTTTATATCAACATTTACAGCAATAAAAAACACAATCATCATTATAAACAGACCTGCTATAATCTCAATCGGCCATATTCTTTTTCTTTTCTTTCTGGTAATGGTATTATTTCCCATAACTGTCCACCTCCAGATATTTATCAGCATCAGAAATATATCTGCTGATTATCTTCTTCTCTGTACCATCATTCCTCATCTGGTTAAGAATTTCTGTAAGCTGCTTCTCTATCCCACGGTCATCATTTTTGTCAAATGCTACTCCCAGTCCTACTGTCTCTAATGGTTCGTCAAGAATCCTGAACTTAATATTATAATCTTCCATGTACTGGCATATTGCAGTTTCATGAGCTGCCAGAGCATCTGCATAGCCTTTGCTTAAAAAAGGATATATAAGTTCTCTTTTCTGCAAAGCTATTAATGACCTTATAGCCGGGATACGCTCATCAGTCTTGCTAAGAAATATCTTCTCAGGTCTTGTTGTAGTCTGTACTGCAATCGTCTTTCCTTCCAAATCCTCAAGAGAATATATATCACTTTCCATATTCACAGCAACAACCTGACGGCTGATCATATAAGGTCCTGCCCATCTGTATTCATTCTCCCTGCCATCCATGCTAAAGCTTCCCCATGCACAATCAATTGTTCTGTCAGCAAGAAGATTCTTCTTATCCTCCCAGTCAATATATATGAATCTGGCCTTATAGCCCATTCTTTTAAATGCTTCCGTAGCAAGCTCAACATCAATTCCGGTAGCATTGCCATCTGTATCGACATAATTATATGGCGGATAGTTGTCACTTCCTATGACTATTTCCGGCAATCCAGCCTCATTATTGTGGCTGTCTGACCTTTCTTTTCTTTCACACCCATATAAAAAAGCTGTATATATGCTTAGCAGACATATTATAATCAAAAAACTTTTAATCCTACGCACTTACTTTCCCTCTCCTACATATTTTTAAAATATGTTCTATTATAATACAAAAAGCTGCTGATTACTAATCAGACTGACAGTTTTCGTACGACATAATTCGACAATTTTTTTATAATCAGTTTTCATCTGACCATATTCCTGATCTATTCTGACCTTATACTGGCATGCGACATTTTTATTAAATTGGATATTCCTTCATGACCAGTTGTGCAATATTATATGTGAAAATCAATTCATAAAATTCATTTTCAAGGAGGTCAGTTATGACAACAAATTCACAATATGAATTAAACAAAGGTCTTGCACAGATGTTAAAGGGCGGCGTAATCATGGATGTTACTACTCCCGAGCAGGCTAAGATTGCAGAGGCCACTGGCGCGTGTGCTGTTATGGCACTTGAGAGAATCCCTGCTGATATCAGGGCTGCCGGTGGCGTTTCGCGTATGAGCGACCCTAAGATGATAAAAGGTATTCAGGATGCTGTAAGTATTCCTGTTATGGCAAAATGCCGTATCGGTCATTTTGTTGAAGCACAGATTCTACAGGCAGTTGAGATCGACTATATTGATGAATCCGAAGTATTATCTCCTGCTGATGATATATATCATATTGATAAAACCCAGTTCAAAGTACCTTTCGTATGTGGTGCAAAAGATTTAGGAGAAGCATTAAGAAGAATCAATGAGGGTGCTTCCATGATAAGAACAAAGGGCGAACCTGGTACCGGGGATGTTGTTCAGGCTGTACGCCACATGAGAAAGATGAATTCTGAAATCAGAAAGATAACATCTATGCGAAATGATGAGCTTTTCGAGGAAGCAAAACAGTTACAGGTTCCATATAACCTGGTTCTCTATGTACATGATAATGGAAAGCTTCCTGTAGTAAACTTTGCTGCCGGAGGTGTTGCTACTCCTGCAGATGCCGCTCTTATGATGCAGTTAGGTGCTGAAGGTGTATTTGTAGGTTCTGGTATATTCAAGTCTGGAAATCCTGCTAAGAGAGCTTCTGCCATAGTTCAGGCTGTCACTAACTACACAGATGCTGCACTTATTGCTAAATTATCAGAAGATTTGGGCGAAGCCATGGTTGGTATTAATCCTGGTGAAATCCAGATAATCATGGAAGAAAGAGGCAGATAATATGAAAATAGGCGTACTTGCTGTACAGGGAGCATTCATTGAACATGAACATATCATTGAAAAAATCGGACATGAAATAGTTGAAATACGTCAAAAAAAAGACCTTGAAGGTATTGACGGAATTATCCTTCCGGGCGGTGAAAGCACTGTTCAGGGACAGCTTCTAAGAAAGCTGGATATGCTTGATACAATTAAGTCTGCAATAGCAGATGGCCTTCCAACACTTGCAACCTGTGCCGGTCTGATTCTTTTAGCCGGACACATTGACAATGACAACAGTATACATATTGGAACTCTGCCTGTCACTGTAAAAAGAAATGCATATGGAAGACAGTTAGGAAGCTTTGTAAGAACTGCTGCTATGAAGGGCTTTGATGAATTTCCAATGACATTTATCCGTGCACCATACATTTCATCAGTTAATGATAATGTTGATGTTCTTGCAACTATTGATAACAGAATTGTTGCTGTTCAATATAATAACCAGATTGGTCTTGCATTTCACCCTGAACTTTCAGGTGACACAAGAATTCATGAGTATTTTATATCACTCTGTGAAAAATAATCTGAATTATAATATTTAATTGACACATTTATATATATATATTAGTATAATGTTAATAAGAGGGAGTAGTTAGCATCGTATCCGGTGCAATAGTAATCGTCATCACGCTGAACAGCCGGTTATTATTACAATTAACGAGACTTTTATCAATTCATTTTTGATGCGATAAAGGTCTCTTTTTATATTATTCCATTCCTTTATCGCAAGAAAGGAGCTTATTATGGAATATTTGTTACTACTCATCGGTTTCGTGCTATTAATAAAAGGCGCGGATTTCTTCGTGGAGGGAAGTTCTTCCCTTGCCAAAATCCTTAAAGTACCAAGCGTTATCATAGGACTTACCATTGTTGCAATGGGAACCAGTGCCCCTGAGGCATCTGTTAGTATTAACGCTGCCCTCTCTGGCAGTAATGACATTGCAATCAGCAATGTTGTTGGTTCTAACATTTTTAATGGTCTTGTCGTTGTAGGTATCTGTGCATTTATTGCAGGATTTTCTACTAACCGTGACATTCTCAAGCGTGATATGCCTGTTAATATCATAATAACTGCTATTCTTTGCTTTATGTTTATTGATGGCAGACTTTCAAGAATTGAAGGCATTATTCTCCTTGCCGGAATGGCAGCTTACATCACATGCATGATAATATCAGCACTTAAAAACAGGGAAGAAGCTGAGGATTGTAAAATAATGCCTCTGCCTAAGAGTCTGCTTTATATTGCCGGTGGTCTTATAGCTGTAATATTCGGTGGTAATCTTGTTGTAGATAAAGCCTGTATCATAGCTGCTAACTTTGGTGTAAGCCAGAATTTCATAGGTCTTACAATAGTCGCAATCGGAACCTCCCTGCCCGAACTTGTAACTTCTATAGTTGCCACAAGGAAAGGTGACAGCGGGCTTGCGCTCGGCAACGCAATCGGTTCTAATATATTCAATATATTATTTATCTTAGGAATGTCTGCTGCGATACAGCCTCTTCACGTTCTTTCTGAATCACTTATTGACTGTATCATACTTCTTGCCAGTGGAATTGTATTATTTCTCTTCGCATATACCAAGAAGACAATGAGCAGATGGGAAGGTGCTGCATGTATTCTTATGTATGTGGGATATACGGCATATCTTTTTGTACGTTAAAGGTATTTTAAATTAATTGTGCATAAATAAAACGTACCGTAAGTATATCTCTAACATACTTACGGTGCGTTTGTGTTAAATATTATGTTCATTTCTTCTTTTAACAATCAGCCACACAACCATTAACACAACTCCTGCAGTACTAACTAAAGCCCCCTGCCACAGATGCGGATAACTCATTTTAATAACAGTTGTTCCCTTATTCACATACATAAGATTATTCCTATGTGTTATATCCGGTGAAGAGCTGAATATATCGTGATATGCAAGTGTTGTATTAACATTATCATTATTAGATGTAATTGTAATCTTATTATTTCCATATTCCACCTTTAAAGGAACTATCTTTCTGTCTGGAAGTTCCTCTGATGATATACCACTCATATTACTAAGCAACTGTCCAACAGATACGTCATCAGTCAGACTATAGAAATATGTAAGATTAAGGCCAGTCATTATAATATTGTCGTTCTTCACAGTCCCATAAAAATCGAGATTTAATCCGTTATCATAAAAAGTTCCCCACACAGTATCAAGTCCATCAAGATACACTGTATTCCATGTAGTATGTCCCTGTGGAAACATATCTGGATATATCGTTCCAATTCTTGTATCCATATCCGGATATCCATTGTGAAATGTTATCGAACTGCATGTTACGCCAAGGAAATTCTGACTGTGGGTACGCTTATCCTGTGGTATGCCATCGGCATATATGATCACCTTGACACCTGCTCTGCTTAGGCGTAGTACAAGGTCTTCTGCTGTTTCTTTATCATCATATGTAAAACCATTCAGGAACACCTCTTTATATCCCGCCAGTTCTTCATATGTGTAATCATTAAGATTAGCAGAATCTACTGTTTCAACCGCAGGGAACTGCATTGATATTGCTGCTGCCCCAGAACCTATCGCAACTGCTCTGTAACTGCTGACAACACCCCAGCTGTCAGGTGTTTCAATATGATAAAGAATATAATCACTGTTTTTTTCTATACGTTTATAACCAACTGCATTAGCAGCATTCTCAAGTTCTTGCAAATCCTCATTATACTGTTCAAGCAGAGATAATTTTACAAGCACTGAATCATTTCCAAGTTCAAGGCATCTGTCAAACACATATCTGAATCTTCCATTTGCAAGTGCATTATTAATATTAACAATATTATCTATTGTATCAGCTGCTTCTCTTCCTGCTCCGTATGATGATGACACAGGTTTATTGTAATCAGATACCAGCCACGCACCTGTCGATTCCAAAGTACTTTCATCAAGAACTGCAAGCCTCTGTTTAGTAACATTTTGTGCCTCTGCAATTAGAGTTTCATCCTGTTTTGATGCAAATCTATCCTGTGCAGATGCATAATTATGCGAACCCGTAATAAGACTTACCGATGGAATAACATCTGCTACAAGTAATATACACAATAATATAACCAGCGGTTTCTTCAGTGTATCCCACACAAGAAAGCTCATAAGTATCATACATATCGCGATAGAAATGAATCGTAACATCCACATATACTGGCTTCCTGGCAAATACCTAAGCACAATATACGAAGCATTTGTTGTAAGAATAAGTATTATAAGTCCAGATATAAATCCTGTTCTTGACTTCTTATATCCAAATACAATTCCGAATATTGCTATAAACATTACAGCAAAACCAAAATAAAAGCTTGCATTGTTATCCAATAGTCTCTGTATTGGATTAACAGATTTCCAGATACTCTGAAAAAAACTCACCACATTTTCAGTATTGTATAAAGATGACTTTCCAATCCTGAACACACCAATAAGCCATATACCATATATAACAAACGATAATACCATAGATATTATAACATCGGATAAAACAATTATTCGCTTGTTCTGTATACAGTAAATAATTCCATATATAATCGCAACAGCTACTACCATCACCGCATATCCAGCATGACACATTGCGATTAATAATAAGGATAATGTTATGAGTAAAAGATACCTTGTTTTCCGGCTGTCAAAATACTTATATACTGCATATATGAATACCGGCAGAAATATCATACTCAGACTTCTTGCCAGATTTCCTTCAACAAACAATGCATACAGATTATTAGGCATAAAGAACCAGAGGAGTCCGATAAATGCTCCCAGATATGGTCTGTTAAAACCTCTTCCAATGAATGGCCATACACATGCACCTAAAAAACACACTCCCCCTATATAAAAAAGATATGCACCTAACTGGCTTCCACCCGCAAGATACTGGCAAAATGCCATAACATAAGCAGGCAGTGGTGACCAGTACCTTAAAATCTCCACGCCGTTATACCATGCAGGATCATATAAAGGATACCAGTTGCCCGATTTAATTGCATTATATACATAATCTCCTCTGTACACATGATACATAGTATCCGAACCAGAAGGATATATTCCACTTGTCTTTACAAGCCATATAACAAAACATGCTGTTGCAAAATACACGAATGGCATAAGAAACAGCAGGTAAATTGCATTATTTTTCTTTTTCAACTTCTTCTCCAATCCGTCTTAACAACATCACTGCTTAACAATATCGTCCAGCACTGCGTCCATAACCTCTGATATTATCTTTTCATCAGCTTTCTTATTCAATATTGAATTACGTTCCTGCTCCGCCATATTTACAATATAGCTTCTTGTAGGAGTTTCACTAGCCTCAACTCTTGTGAGCATGCCACCTGTCTTATATATAATCTTAAAAAATTCTTCCGCAAAATAATCAGTAACATTCTCAAGTGTCGGCATCATTGCATCAAACGGCTCTGCCTCATTAAGAATCTTATTCTGATACTTTTCAAGGAACTGCGAAATTCCCTGTTCAAATATATTAAATTCAACAAATAAATTCCTTGAAAACTTAATATCCAGTGCAAACTCCCATGTATGTGGGTGAGTTTCACCTTTGACCTCATTAATGATAATATAATGTCTCATATTAAGGTAAAATTTCAGTCTGTATTCCCTGTACATATTAACTGCCATAATTCCGCCTCCCTTATATTACCTGCCCATTCTATCTGATTTCATACTTAACTCTTAACTTATCTGCATCCGCTTTGCTCTTAATAGTAATTGCATACATTATCTTCATTGAATTTTCCATTAAAAGCTGAAGGCTCTGCTTAGAATGCTTTCTGTTCATTCCAATAAATATAAGAACAATATCATTATCTTCATATGTGAATCTTAAAACATTTTTATCAAGAATATAATTAGCTCTTGCTATAAACTTTGTTCGTTCCTTATTATCAACACATGCAATATGCATAAATGTTACAGGATAAATATCTCTTGCCACTAATTTATCAAGAAAAGGCATGATTGCCGTATTATCCCAGACATTATTGCGCGTATCATGCAAATCCTTCTCTAAAAGTTTCTTATTCATCTTAGAAACCATACTGTTAAGTTCTGCAATCGTCTTGTCAGATTCAATAATCGTCTTCTGCATCCGTCTTAGCTTATGTGCAAGCAGCATCGCTGTTATTATAAGCACAAAAAGCAGAATCACCACATAAGTCTCCATCTGGATCTTAATCTGCATATAACTGTTATTATCCATAATTGCACTTCTGCCTGTAAGCAGGCACAACTTATATGACTGGTTCTTATATTCAAATGTAACCCCTGATGCTACATAACTATTTCCATCAATTTCTATGAAATCATGAGTAACTCTGTTATTCTGAAGATTATTAAGAAATTCCGTGGCACTCTCTGACTCATAATATGTAGCTGTGGTAACACCTTTATACCTGTTAGTTTCAAGAACATCTTTTACAAAAAGGATTGACTGATTCTTAGAAAATGTCCAGTATTTATTAGAAGATGAATTCATCGTACCAAGAATATCATTAATAATCTGTTCATCATCACGATTGCTTTTAAGATTAATCTGGTCTAAAACAAGCTGCACATAAGCGTCCTGCTGTGTTGCACACACCTCAAGGACTCCTTCTTCGTACTTATTAATCCTTGTATATGCAAATACTCCGGCAATAACCGAGAAGCATATTACATAAATAGTTGTGATAACAAGCACATTTTTTGGCTTTTTATTCTTCTTAACACGCTTCTTATTAAGCTTCTTTTCCATGTTCTTCCCTCTGATTATTGTTATTATTATCTTCTACAACATCATAATTAAGTGCATTTCTTACTTTCTTTATTACATTAACAGGTTTACTGAAATCATTTTTAACCACATCTGCAAATGCCCTGCATTCCTCTGACAGATTCATTGTTTTCCATGAGCTGTCAGTTTCAATACTGTTAATAATTCCTGCGAGTCTTATAAAGAATACAGCAAAATTAAAAAATGGCAGAAACAGTATGCACCACCAGTGCCTCATATAATATCTTCTTATATCCTTATTAATTCTTAGGAAATATGCTACAACAATAAAATACAGATATCCGATAAGCGTATATAATCCAAATATTATTGCTGTAGATAGAATAACCGTTTTCCCTGAATACCCTGCAACAATCAGGCATATAAGTGCCAGATACCATATAAGTCTTGGAAATGCAAATGTATGGTCATACAAAAGAGTTTTGACACTTATATTAGTAAAAAGGTTCTTTACCTTGAAAGACTTGTCCATAAACATCTTGGATACTTCAAGGCTTCCTCTCTGCCATCTCTGTCTCTGTGTATATAGTTTGTTAACATTTTCAATCGGATCAACAAAAAACAGTGCATCCTCACACACTTCAACCCGTTCTTTCTGAAGATACCTCATCTGGAATGTAATATGTGTATCCTCACAGATAGTATCTGTGTTATACATCCATGACTTCAGAACTGCTGATTTTCTGAACGCTGAAAATGCACCTGACAATGTATACACGGAATTAAGCTCTGACGCATAACTTCTTCCCGCAAGAAAAGCCTGCGCATATTCCATAAACTCAAGTTCACGGAGCAGTCTTGACGGTCCCGCTTTATATTTCTTAATCTGTTCAGGCACCGTAAGAATAGAGCCTGTCATACAGTTAATAGCCGTATCATTCTCAAATCTTGTAATCATATTGACAAGTGCATTCTTCTCAAGCATTCCATCACTATCCAGATTGATAATGTACTTTCCATCACTGTTATAAAGTGCCAAATTAAGTGCTCTTGACTTTCCCTGTTCAGAATTCATCCACTGCATCAGAAGTTCTGGAAATTCCTGCTGACACTGTGCATATATATCAAAACTGTTATCTTTTCCTTTATTATTAACCAGAAAAATTCTTATCCTGTCATTCGGGTAAGTACTGTCATTAATTGATCTGATACATCCATATAGTGTATCAGCCGAATTATATACCGGTATTATAAGCGTAATCTCTGGATAAACCTCAAGTTCCTTTTTATGGAGTTTATGTCTCAGATTCCTTCTTATAAGAAGAAAAACACTTCCTAACGCAGGAACAATTTCCATAATAAACGGTATAATTATCCAGCCGCCCCAGAAAAGAAATGAATTAAGAATTATTTTTACCATATGAGAAGTTTCCTACTTTCATCTTAACAATCTGTGGTTTCGTAAATACATAAAAATACAGATACACACTGAGTACATAGAAGAATATTCTTCCTATAAATGTATGAAATACATAATATGCATTCATGCCTAAAAAATGCACCGCAAGACATATCATTACTATTCTTAAAACATTACATAACATAATGTAACAGAAGCCACCAATTCCTATCATCAACTTCTCACTCCAGTTATACACATTAAAGAATATTAGTAATGACAGAAATGCCATGATTTCAATGATTCCCGAACACTCAAAATCAATAAGCAGTGTCATTGACGATGCACCCGTATGTATAAATATAATTCCGTATTTAAAGTATGCTGTAAATGCACCTGTTATATCCCCCACAATACCTGCCATTGCTGCAACGCATCTTGCAAGAGGCATTGTAAGCAATGGCTGTACCGTCATCATCATAATTACAAACAGTCCGAGACTTCCCCACATGAAACTCCATGCATGAAGCTTTGCTCTCTTCGTTACAGAAAGTATATACAGCCATATTATTATAATTGCAATTACTATAATAGGGTTCATTCCGCTTATACCTGTATGCTGCCTTTCTTTTTCTTATATACAACTACTCCACATGTTCCAGCTATACATATGAAAAGTCCAAGCCATGCACCAGATGAAGCACCTGCTGTATTAATCCATTCCTGTCCCAGTCTTCCAAACTGTGCACTAATCTGCTTGAAATCACTTACATCACAGCCAAGTTTCTGAGCAACCTTGTCAAGATCAAAATAAAACTCACATTCATCCCTGTTGCTTCCAACTGTAACTATCATCTTTCCATAACATATATCTGCATCATCAAGTTCATTAATATTCTTAGATGTTCCCCATGCACTTGTGTCAAACATATAGAATTCATATGTACCATCACTAAGTCTGTCACGTTTAGGGTTCCAGTTAATATTTCCCTGTTCGTCAACTGTTACAAATCTTGGATATAATACCTGATTATAGCTGTCATTAAATTTAAATGTCACTGCCTGTGTAAACTCTCCTCCAGCTTCATTAAGATGCTCCGGCATAGTTGTATACACATGTCCAAGAACAGTACTTTCATTACTGAATAATGCTCCTGCAGAATCAACCATATTATGATGTGTTCCGGCTGTAGAATACTGAATCGTTGTGTGTGGATAATATTCCCAGTCACCATACAATCCGTCATACCTGATATCGTATATTATCTTATCATCCGAAGATCCATCATCTTTAATATTGGCAGTTCCTGATATAAAAGGCTCTGACCTGTATAATCCAAATGATATTGTCTTGTTATAAGCTGGCAGGGCACTCTTAGGAACTGCTATTTCCCACTGATTACCAACATGCCTGCAGTCAACACCGTCTACACCATTAACATATCCTTTGCTGTCAAGCTGAAAAACAAGTTCGTAACCCAGATCTGTAGTTATCGAATACCTGCCATTACTATGAGCTCCGGCTCCTGAAGCATCACCGCCAGTTCCATCCTTCACATACACATATACATAATCACCGTCAAACATCATAGCTGTCTTAGATATACATTCATTATGTGCATCATTAGGACATACTGCATTATACTTCTTAACGGCATCCCAGTCAGCAAACTCACCATCTATAACAATTCCGTTATACACAGCTTCTGTATCATCTTTTTCAACCTTCTGTCCGTCTAATACTTCAATATCCTTAATATCTACAGTTGTTCCTGCAAATGTAATCTTAAAATCCGAATTAGCAAAAAAATCAAAAGGAATAGCTGTCTCAACCACATAAGGTCCTGCTGTATTACCATGTGCATTATTAACAGTTACAGTCTCCGAATTCTCTATATCCCCATACCATGAATTCTTTGCCTGTGCACTGTCTTTCCATCCAGTAAACTGAATCTTATCTGATATTCCCGTTGTTCCGTCAGCATAAGTAATACTCACAGGATTACTTCCCATATAGCTGTAGTCCCATTCAGTCTGAACAGTTCCTTCATACATAAAATAAAGCTTTGAATAATCTGATGAAACCGCTGCTTTCCACAGCTTAACACCAGCAGCATCTGCTGTTCTTGATGTAATATCGTCCCAGTCATCTGTATCAGAATCGACCACAATATTACTTCCCTTAACAACTGGATTTTCCTTCAAAGCAGATACATCAACACTCCCCAAAACATTTGATAGATTAGCAGTATATGTGTTCCTTATCTGTCCTGCATATACTGATACCGGCATTGAAACAAGCAACGCTGTCATACCAGCTAATGCAGTAATTCTCTTATAATTGTGTTTCATGGCAACTTCCTCCCGTCTTTAGCAATTATAATAAATAGCCGCATCTATTTAATCATTATCATTCAAATGTATTCAAGATTATTCATATCATTAGTATATTAAATCTTCTTGTGTACATTTTAATTCATCGGCATATCTGTGTCAATTATTTAACAGAATTTTCACAAATGTATTGAATGTCTGGGGTCGGCTGGCTCGACGGCCTGTCGTCCGGCTCGACGGCCTGATGTTCCTATAAATTTATATTTTTTGCTTGTCTTATAGGCATATTTCCTAAAAAAAATACCTAAACTAATAAAAACAACTAAAAAATACCCATAAAACAACATTTACATGCTATCTTATGGGTATTTCATAATAAAATCCACTTAAAATATCAAAAATCGCTGAAATTCAACCTATAAATCTATCATCAATACGACTACCTATAGGTATCACGTCAAATCCTGCCTTATACAAACAGGCAGTTTATCGATGACGAATGATTTATCTCAGACAGGCAGCTTATTGATGACCAGCGTTTTATCTCCGGCAGGCAGTTTATTGATGACAAGCGGCTTATCAGCCATGAAGTCCAGCTGACTGACGAATCATATCCTCAACAACAATATCGTATATCTCACCAATAGTGCTGCAGTATTCAAGTACCTTCCATGGCTCATTAGTATGGAAATGAATCTTGATTAGGTCCTCATCACCCGCTGCAATCAGGCAGTTTCCTTCAAAATGCTCTGTAATATAATCAGCAATAACATCCTCATCCAAATCCTCATCTCTTCTGTCAATCAGAAGCTGTGTATCATAACGGTATGCAAACTGATCATCCTCAACATCTACGCTATGTATATCTGACATAATGTAATCCTCCATAATCTGTCTTTATGTGTGGCAGCCAGCATGTTATACCCGACTAACCCAGCACATTATCTCACATATCAGCCGTAACTTCAAGCATCAGAATATTCTTCTGATAAAATTGTATAATCCATTATTCCATACACTGACCTCATGTGCTCCCGGTCTTATATAGAAAATGTGGTTAATCCCATGACTTGTCATATAATCCGAATAATTAATGGCAGACTGCTTACAGTAAGGATCACTGTCACCAGTTACAATAAGAGTAACCAAAGGCTGCTGTCCTCCATCCTTAACAAGTTCAGACAGAAGAAATCCTTTGTTTCCATAAACTCTTTCTCCACTTCCTGTATCAACCACTCCTCCTACCGGGGCAAATGCACCTACATATCCAAACACATCAGGATGTGCAAAACACAGGAAAAGCGATTCTCTTCCACCCAGTGAATATCCTGCTATCGCCGTATTCTCCCTTCCTGTTCTGGTAGAATAATGCTCGTTAATATAAGGAATCAAAGTATTAATAACATCATACTCACACGCATCATATTTTGCTGTAAGTTCAGAGAAATCATAGTCTGACTCCTGACCACCATCAGCATCTGTGAATACAGTAAAACTCACCATAATCACAGAATTCCTGTTGTAATCATCAACTGCATTCTGTGCAACATACAGAGCGCCAATTCTGTTATATTCAGAATAACTTCCGCTCATTCCATGTAGAAGATACACAACCGGATAACTCTGTGATTCATCATAATCTCTCGGAAGATATACACAAGCCTTGCGCTCACTTCCGGTTGTGGGTGAATAATAGCTTATCTCATCAACATTTCCATATGTTACACCCGGTCTTTCATCATTATAATCATCTGGTGTGTCATACTCTGTCGTCACTTCATTAGACACCGTTCTGCTCTTACAGCCTGACAATCCTGTCACTGTAAATGCTGTCACCAGTGCCATTAACACAGCACCTGTCTTGTACATATTTCTTGAAATCATAATCCGGTACCTCTTACAAACCTTCTTACAATCTCCAAGCCGCCAACCGGTGCACAGAATTTCTGATTATGCTTTCTGCACTCTTCATAGACATATTCTAGGTTGAACCACTCAACGCCGTCCAATTCTTCCTTCTGCAATGTAAGTTCATCTATATTGACTGGCTTTGTGTATACATAGACAAATGCAATCTCACTGTCCTTAAACATCTTGCCATAAAATTCTTTTTCATATTGGATTACAAATGTATCAACAAACTGCAAATCATCAACAGAAGCCTTAATTCCAAGTTCCTCATGCAGTTCTCTTATAGCAGATTCCTCCGGTTCGTCACCGGCCTGAATATGTCCCGCCGAAGAAGTATCATATCTTCCAGGAAATGAGTCCTTATTCATAGCCCTTTTCTGCAACAGTACCTCTGCTCCCTCGTCAGACTTTCTTACAATCCACACATGTGCCGTTCTATGCCTGATTCCCTCACTATGTGCAGTCTTTCGCTCAACAGTCTCACCTGTCGGCTTTCCATTCTCATCAACGATATCAAGTAATTCCATGTTAAATCTGTACTCCATCATAATAAAAAAGCCACCAGCTATCGCGAGTTCTACGGGAAAAATAAAGTGATTGAACCTAGACTCCGATAGTACCGCTTTCGCAGCACCCCTCCCAGGACTGGTGGCTTACATATTATATTACTATGTGATTGAAAATTCCATAGGGATAATATCACATTTTAAAAAGTCGCACTAAGCAGGAAGAACAATACATATATTGCAAATGTTTCTCCAACTGTATATAATGCGGTCTTTACCCATACATTAGGCTTCTCCACATGCTGTACAGTTCCAGCATTTGCAGTAATCTTTTTCTGATGTTCCTTAATAATCATGATTCCCACAACCGCACCTATAACGCAAGCAATTATGTACAAATAATATGAAAACATCGGTTTTGCCTGAACATAGCCACCATATTCGTCATTCATTGTATTAGTAATAACAAAATACAGACTTATCAACGCAAGTGCAGATGAGCCAAATGCAGCAACTGCCTCCTTTCCCCAGCCTTTTCCTTCATTCTTTACCATGCATATGCAAAATGCTGAAATAGGTGCAAGCAGGAATACAATCATTCCTACAGTTCCATTTTCTTCTTCATCTGAGTCATAATAATCATAATAGCTGTCCTGGGTTGTATCTTCCGTTTCAAATGTTAAATCAGCCATACTTACACTTCCAACATTAACCCCTGCACATGACACTGTAAACATAGGAAAAAAGAAGCATGCTGCAGCCACTATTGCAGCAATCTTCATTATAAGTCTGCCATTAATCTTATGTCCTGCAATATTAATAGTCACATCCTTTTCTACAGGTTCTTCTACAGCTTTCTGACTCACCTGCTCTGGTGAAACATATTCATACTTATATTGTGGCTCGCTACTTTCACTGTTTTCAGGCTCTTTATCTCCAAATGCTCCTTTAAATTCAACAACATTGCTTCCAACTTCCGTCCCGCAATAATTACAAAAACGTACATTATCCTCTAGTTCTTTTCCACATTTTTTACAAAACATATGCATTCTCCCATCCTATAATTTCATACCGTTAAAACATCTCTGTAATGGCCATAATAATTATAACTATAACCATCATCACAAGCAGTACAGCGCCAATACACAATCTGACTTTTAGCTGGAATTTAAGTCTATCTTTCCATGTAGTCCTGTACATTTCAGGCTTTTGTGTAACCTTTAACTGCTCTCTTACCTCATCACTTATTGCAGTTCCACATTTCGGACATTTCACCCAACCATTCTGCACTTCAATACCACAATTTTTACAAAACATATGCATTCTCCCTTCATGTAACAAATTGTTTTATATCATGTCTAATCGATCATACATTGTTATCTTCTAAAAAATATTAATTTTATAATTGCAACCGGAATACATATCCACCCTAACATAAGTGCTGAAACTAACTTTTCAATAAAGATACCTCCTGTTTGGGTACTAAATAATATTTTATTCTTATATATAGTTTCCCCAACTGCCCAATATCCTAACGCCAAATAAATAATAAGACCTACCATACTTTTCTCCTTTGATTTATTCACAACTATAGTAAATTTAGTTGTAGACAATATACCATTTACATCTAAAAAAATCAATATATTTCTATTGTATTCTTCAATATTAATTCAAGGATTTTCTCTTAAAATGTATTTTAGGTACATGCCGTTGTTACCTTGTAACCTAATGATAACAATTAGGTGTGACATCATATGTCCAGGGTGTGAAATTTTTTATTTATTATCACATATCAATATCATAAAATATGAAAGCGGAAATAATAACTCCCCGTAAGCTGATTTTGCTTACGGGGAGTTATTATTTCCACTCTTTATCCTGTATTTCCTCTAACAGACAAATTGGCAGGTTTGTCTATATTTCAATTTCACCTGCCTCTCTAAACGCTAAAGCTATCTCAAAATTATTGGTAGGATTATACACCTGCTCGCTTTGCTCTCCCAACACAATATCCCTATAATAAAAGTCTCTAAGATTATTAGTTCCTTTAACATTAGTTAAACGAATATATCTGTTTTTCTGATTAGTTGTTGTAAATGCAATAAATCCTTTATCAATTGTTTCTAATGGTCTGAGATTGTGAGATGTAAATATCAACTGACCTTTTCCCTTTTCAGAAATAATATTAAGCATTTCGCCAAGGAGATATTCAAACACACCGCTATCTAATTCATCTATTGCAACCGTAACAGACGGATTGTTATAGACTACAATTAACAGCTGTAAGTTTGACACAATATTTTTTATGCCTTCTGATTCATAACAGAACGGAATCTGCTTGTTATTCTTCAGAGATATAAGCTGGATTTGCTTGGCAATTTTCCCATCTTTAGTCATTGTTGAGCCTAAATCTACAACACCAATTCTAAGTCCCGGAACCAACTGTTCCAGAACAATATTCATATTCTTAATTACATTTTCAACAATTCCATAAGTATCCTCTGGAATCAATGCCGGCCCATTTAACGAAAGCAACACACCGCCAACTGCTTCTGAAGTTTCATTTCTGTATTTAAATACAAGCGGAAGCGTATTCAAACTAATCAAACCAATACTCTCCGTATCAATAACAAACAACTCTCTATGTCCAAACATATACAAGCTTTCAATAAGTTTCATATAAAGCTCATTCCTGCAATTCCTGCGATATTGTTCTCTGGAAAAAATAAAACTTCTTGAAGTAGCTTTTGTAAGTCTCTTCGTAACGAGCAAATCCATATACTTTTCTTTATCGTTGCCAACCAGTTCCTGCATCTTTGCCTTTGGTGTAAAAAGTTCATCTGTACGCGTATCAATCAAAGGTGCTTTACGCATCTTATCATTCTTAGATTTATAAGAAAATGCTAAAACCTCATCAAAAATTTCCACTTTTTGTTGCAATTTCATTCGTTGTTTCAGCATTGCCCGCAACACTTTCATCTATGACTTTTCTAATGGAAAACTGATACCATACATTATAGACAATTTCAGGATATCGAACCACAAACTCATATATAATACAGAAATGTGCAGAACTCGAAGAATCGGCTCTGCACATTTATAACTATTAACAAAATCTTATATCAATTTTGGGAGTTTGCACAAAACTTGAAACTGTCCCTACTATGTATGATGCATCAACAGCCCATATGACCATTGTATTTGCCCAATATATGTTACTCGCAATACAACAACGCGAAAATGAAAATCTGAGATTTCTTAGTGAATTGTTTTTCTATCTTGTCGATGAAATACCTGACATTACTTTCATCAGAATTTTCAGAATTCTGATGTATGCCTTGATGGCAAGCTTTCAGGAAATCTTAAAACTCAGTAATGATTAGCTGACTGCTTTTACTGCTGATTTCGAGACAAAACTGCAAAATATCTGTGCAACACACTCCATTCGAATATTATAGCAACATAAATCACTCTTTTGTTAGCTGAAATATTGTACTTTCAAGGTACAAATTCCATTTTAGTTCGGAAAGTTTTAGTTAATAATTATATAATAATTTATTTCATTACACATTTCCATATGTTAATGTCCTTATACATTCCATATATGCGATATCTTTTACAGTATCAATTGCCTGATTTTCATAATAGTTCATATCGTTTTTATGCTCTTGCAATTCTTTCATATTTTTTTCTAGCTTTTCAGCAATATTTTTTTCATTTATAAAATATGCTTCTAAATCATCACACATTTTTCGATATACAGCTATTTTTTTATCTCTACATTTATTGTGGAGCAAATTCAAAGCTTGATTAATTACCTTTTTCACATATTCATCAGTCTTTTCTTCTCGTATGGAATCATTCATATTCAGAATTTTTACAAATTCCTCAGAATCTTGTGAAATTTGCCTTGCAACATAATCTGATACCGTATTGTGAATATCATCTTCAAACGCATCTCCAATACCATAATCAAATTCCACTAAAATATTGTCGGGAAAGACCTCCGATAAAGCATCGATAAAACCATTAATATCTTCCTCAATCTTATCAACAATTTCATCTTCATATTTTCTCGCTTGTGATGCTGCCTGCTGTCTCGTCTCTTCACACATTTTATGGACATCAATAGTATCCTGTACAGATGTAGATGAGCTATTTAAATCAACTTGCTTTTCAAGATATGGGTTATTGCACTGTATTTCATAACCTTTCATCTCAATATCAATATTACCTGTAATCTCACCAACTTTTTCTATTACTTTTCCAACACCTCTGCATGCTGCTCTCTTTACATTTGTTAAAGCTCTACCTAACGAAGAAAAAAATCCCATAATCAACCCTCCCAATATTACCTAACGATTATATTTTCTGAATTTGCACTTATTTCAATTTCTAAGTTTCTCCGAATTTTTCTAATTTTATCTTGTAAGATTTCTATATCACGATTACTTTGTTCTATTTTTTCAATTTGACTTTGATCGTACTCTCTATCCTCTGTCAGTTTCTTTAAATATGCCTTAGAATCATCCAGATAAAGTGATGCATTTTCATTTATCACTTTCATACACTTAATATAGTCATTTATGATTCCATTCACGATATAATTTCTTCTGTTGAGGAGAACCACTTTATTGATTCTATCAAATAAATCATTTACACTTGCATATTTCAAAATGTCATCAGCTTTTCTGCTCACATCCGAGAATTCTAAATCTTCGTCAATTTCTAATAATGCCTTTTTAAATTTCTTTTTCTCTTCTGGTTCAAGATTAATTCCCTGAATTACCTGCGTTGTCATTAAATGCACTTCTGCCGCAACAAAAGCAAATCTGCTAACAGCCATACTATCATTGTTGTATAATTCTCCTAAACGAATCAAAAACTCTTTTTCTTTCTTTTCCCCTTCAGCATTTGTCAACATATCTTTCTTTGTTGCTACTACAAAAATTTTACTTACATCTCCGCCTTTATTTGAAATAACTTTGCTTAAAAAATTAAATTCTGGCTGACATGATAAATTTTCTCCTGTTATACATGCCAAAATCCAATCTGATCTTTTAATATAACGTCTTGTTATATCAGAACGGTATCTTACCGGATCACTCAATCCTGGAGTGTCCACTAAAAACACATCATGTGGTATTGTATCACTCTGATAACCTACCTCAATTTCTTTTACAAAAAAGTGCTTCGGCGCATCTGATTTTGACCACTCCATCATAATACGTGGTAACTCTTCTGAAGAACATGTAATATATTTCTGTGGCTTATTCAGATACTCATATTTGATATTCTCTGCTCCCAACCTATCATACTCATTTCTGAAAACCGTTGCATTTTTTGCAGTACTCCATAATTTATTCCATTGTGCTTCCGTATAAAAGTTTATTTTCAAATAATTTCCTTCACTTGTGGTACGATATTTAACCAGAATTGATGTCTCTGGTGTCGGGTCAACACTTGCTAAACGAGTACCAATCAAAGCATTTATCAAACTTGACTTTCCAGCTTTAACAGTTCCCACTACAGCAATCTCAATTCTTCTTTTCCGATAATCAGAAAAAAATTTCTGTGTAAGTCCATATATTTTTCTATAGACTGGCGCATTTTCTTCTCCTTTATCTTTCATTGCCTTATATGCAATATTTTTAATCTTTTTCATTTTTCGAAATTTATCATCTAGCTCTTGATATAACCAATCATCATCATTGCAATTAGATTCTTTTATAATTTTTGCCAATTCTTCAACCTCCGCCATACATTTCTTTTCAATATCAAAATCTACCAGCTCATATGGAAAAGATTTTGATAAGGCACCACAGAAACTACATACCAATTGATGTGATTCTATTGGATGTCCACAACTACCGCAAGTCGTTGAAACTGATGGCATCATTAACTCAATGTTCTCTGTTTTTCGTTTATACCTTGTAAGTGTTTTTTCTCCCGTTTCTACAATCTTATTAAGATCTTGTATCCGTTGCTGATTTTGTTGTTCTCCATCAATCATAGCATCTACAATTTTTTTGTTTTTCCGCTGGTTACGAGCCAACTCATCAATATGTCCACTGGTTTTACGAATTTGTTTAGCAGTTTCTTCATATTTCTTCTCAAAAGGAGCTGCACCGGCTTCCATTCCACATTTGTATATTTCCATTTGTTTTTTCTTACGCATGAATTATTTCCTCCCTAAGTGTTTTATTCTCCCAATACTATGCTGTACCATTGTTGTTCTAAGAATTCTTTTTTTACTTCACAAATAAAATTCCGATCCGATATCACTCTATAAACTGTAACCATAATTCCACCTATATCCAAGTAATTTAAGGATTTCTTTACAACCTCCGGGTTTCCAGAACTAACTCCCACTGCAGCAGCTATTGCAACCGCAATCACATTACTCGCTGAGGCTATCAGGTTGGAATAACTAAGTATTTTTCTTGTCTTTACTGAATATAGATTCTTATTAGGGTATATAGATTCATCATAATAAAGACCATGAATCATACCAATCAGAGAATTAATTAAAACTGCAAAACCTGCTTGTGATCCAACTTTCACAAAGTTTCCCATGTCCAATCCGTAATTTGCAAGTTTTCGTGCCGACTCAACAGAAATAGTTGAAATGATTGGTAGTGGAAGACTTGCAGTTGAATACATATCAGATTTCAAGTGAATTGCTTCCTTCATAAGAGATACACCAATTTTCTCTTTTCCTTCCACGCCTTCATCTATTAATTTACTTTTACACGAATTAAGAATTTTAAAAGTATCAGCATGCTTTGAAATTTTATCTCTGGTTGTACCATTTGAAGCAGTACCTGTCAAAACATGAAATGACTGTAGTCCATCACTTACTGTAACTGTACTTGTCGCAATGTTCATTGTTCCAAAAATCCATCCAAGCAATGGATCGTGTCCGATTGTTTTAGCTCTATGCGTAAAACCACCACCAATGCCTAAACCATAATCTTTTCCACCATATATTGCATCAAATGGAACCGGATTAGTTATTATCTCATTTATTGATGGATTATATAATCTGTGTACTCTATTTGAATGTTCAACATTATGCCCTTTTGTATTTTTAGCTGCTGTTTTATCGTCACCCCTCTGAGTAATTGTCCCAATTATATACTGTCTGATACATTGCAGTGCCGTTGCAAAGAGAAGAAATGTAATATCTGTTTTATTAAGTTTTGTAGCTTTCTCGAATTGAGCATCAATATCTTCAATTATCGCTGAAGAATATTTTGCAATTTTAGCTGTTCTGTCTGCATCAATTGCAATCTTATTTAAGTCTAACTGCCATCCATAAATTTCTACAAGACTTTTCTCATTTATCTTTGCATTCTCCTTTTTTAATCGATTATAATTAACCATTCTTGCCCCTATCCTTTTATTTATATATAAGACAATTGGTCTTATTTATATTGTTTCTTATATCACTTCCACCATATCCCCTTGGCTTCTCAGCCACATATCAATGCCCTTGCCGAACACCTCTGCAGATATCGTGTATACGCCATCTTTTTCTTCCAGAATCTTCGCAGTTGGCAGCCTGTCAAGAACTGCTTCCACGCTTGTCCCTTTATACTTGAATTTGACCTTTTGAAGCTTTCCACCATACATGAACTGGATTCTTTTTCTGAATTCGCCTTCTTTAAAACGATTTCCATATGGAATCTTGAATTGCTTGTCAAGAACCTTATAGCCTGCAATCCTGTCGATTCGGTATATTGTTGGAAATGCATCATCAATCACATCAAAGTCAGCTTTAACATCTTCATCCTCAATAAATGCCGTCAGGTAGAAATAATACTCTGAAAACATTATTGCCACTGGCTTTACCCTTCGTTTTACAATTGCTCCGTCTTTAGTCCTTTTGTAATCCATTTCAAGATAACGGTTCTGATGAATTGCCTGCCCGATATCCCACATCTTATCAACGAACTCTGATTTATGCGTCAGTTCTATGTAATGAAATTCCTCATTCTTAATAAGGTCCTGTACTATTGCCTTTCCTTCTGCCGGTGTGCAGCGGTCAACCAGTATATCGAGAATGTGCTCCATCCTTTCTCTGGTAAATGCCCTGCTGTCCAGCAGTATCTTGCATATTGCAAGTATCTCGCTGTTGGTCAGCCTTGTCTTATATATCTGGCTGAGATAATGTCCGCCCTTTTTCTTGTCGTATTCAATTGAATTAATTACCCCGCTCTTTTCAGTTTCCTGTTCAAAAAAATCATTAATTGCACTTATATCACGCTGGATTGACCTGGCAGATACGCCATATCTGGCAGCTTCCACCTCTTTGTCAACCACTTCCCCTTCCATCAGGCGCTGATACAGGCTTAATACCCGACTTACCTTGTCATTGTAGTCATTTGCCATAAGTAGTTCTCCTTTAAGTCGTTTGTAAGATTGCACTCATCAATTCACGATTTAATCTGTTAATATTTTAGCACTTTATCATAATAAATGCTAATATAAAATCACTTTCTCTGCATTTTTATACAACATTTTCATAAAAATGTGTTTCAATAATTATACATCACACAAATAATGAAAATATGTTAAAACCTGTAAACATGTATATGATATAAAGTACCATTGCTGACATTGCAAACAGATACACCACCGCAAGTATCGGATACCCTATACTTCTTAGCCTTATAAGCCTGTATTCTTCGTAAAATTCTTCATAATTGATATACGGAGCCTTGTCCTCCTCCGTCATCTTGTTCCATATTTCTCTTGAATTGTATCTGATATTGAACAGAAATGGTCTTTTCAAATACACATAAACTTCACTGCTATCATCTTCAATATTGTTGTCCTGCATAACTGCCTCCTTCGTTTTGTTTATTATTATGATAGCAGACAGGTCGGACATTATATGTCTTAGCGTTATATTTTGTCATAACATTTATAATTCTTATAATTCGAACCTGAACATATCGTATGATTATTTAACGAAATTTTTTTAAAATGTATTGTCCATGACTAATTTTGTTTTAGTTGTAGATAATTATATCATCAGCCAATCAATATTACAATTATATGTATTGTATTTATCATCTTTATTGTGGGGGATTTCATGAAGAATATTGATTTTGAAAGTATTGGAAAGAAGTTGAAAGAAATACGCTTATCTAAAGGTTTGCCGCAGGACGCTGTTGCCAGTGCTGCTGAGGTCAATACTTCTCATATAAGCAATATTGAGAATAACCGTGTGAAAGTTTCCCTGCCTACACTTATCTATATATGTAATGCACTAGGTGTAACTGTAGATTATGTGTTATCCGGTGAGTACGCTTCTGACGATTCTGCAATTGACAGAGAAATTATGAAGGAACTTCAGTCTTTTTCAGATGACGAAAAAGAGCGCGTTCTACGAGTTGTCCGCGCCCTTAAGTAATCTCACAGCATAATTAAAACCTGCCATGAAACTTTCTTTCTTAGCTGTCTCAGCAACTGACATGTATTTGTCCCGTTCACATTCATAATCTTCCCACGTTGCAAGTTCCTGAAACTGCTGCAGTTCATGCTCAATCTGCTGCTCAATATGTTCATCCACATTTTTCATAACATCCGTCTCGCTTACAAGCATGTTATACAATTCTTCAAGTTCGTTCTGCATAAACATTCCACCTTGTGATTTTATTATTCTGCCAGCAGCCACAATTATGACTTACGGCTCTTTTCATATGATAACAGACAGGTCGGACAGTTATTGTCATGTTAAATTCATTTATAAAAAAATCAGGCTTTGGATTTCTCCTCCGCCTGATTACAACTCTATTAATTCAATTCAATATTATCGCTAAACCCACTCATCAGCCTTTTTCTCTTGCCACCTCAAACTCCTGCTTTATCTGTGCAAGAAGCTCAGGATTAACAAGAACATCGCATATTGAATCAGCCATTATCTTTGCTGCATATACTATGGCATTATGCGCCGCATCACTCTTTCCTGCTTTAAGGTAAGCTTCTGAATGTGGCTGTGCATCCTTGTCTGTGAATGCAATTCTTATACATGAGCCTGGAACTTCATATAACACATTGCCGAAATCTGTTGAGCCAGTCCTTTCGCGTGGTGGTGCAATTGATGGGGCATTCTCATATGTTGCATTTGCCATAAGCAGGTCATTGACCTTATGGCACACAACCTTGCTCTTGAATGGAAGGTCTCTCTGAACCTCATATGTTGTTCCAGTCATAAGCGCAGCTCCTTTTAAAATGTTGTAGAATCTCTCTACAACTTCATCAAGGTATTTCGTGCTGTATGAACGGAGTGTATATTCTGCAACAGTAAGGTCCGGAACTACATTTGGAGGACCACCTGCATTACGGATTGTGTAATGCATTCTTGTGTCATCTTTAACATGCTCTCTTAACATCTCAATTGCATGGAATGATAATAACGCTGCATCAAGTGCGCTGCGTCCTTCTTCTGGACTTATTGCAGCATGGCTTTTTACTCCGTGGAATGTTACCACGAAATTCTCGAGTGCCATACATTTTTCATCTACTGATGTATTAGGCGAACCATGCGACATAAATGCAAGGTCAAGCTCTTTCATATAACCTTTATCGAGCATAATTATCTTACCGCCAAGAGTTTCCTCTGCCGGAGTTCCATACACAACAAGCCTGCATGGATAATCCTGAAGGCAGTTCTTTACTGCGATTGCTGCCCCTATTCCGGCAGGTCCCTGAAGATGATGTCCACACGCATGTCCGATTTTTTCAAGAGCGTCATATTCAACAAGAATTCCAATCACCGGGCCGTCACTTCCATTATCCCATGTTGCCCTGAATGCTGTTTCAAGTCCTGTTCCACGCTCTATCACAAATCCTTCTTTTTCAAGATAACTGCACAATATATCAGATGTCTTGTACTCTTCCCCGCTTATCTCCGCAAGGTCGAATATCTCATCTGCCATCTGGCATAAATCTTCTTTATAGCTGTCGATAACCGCTCCAAGCTGCTTCTTAATATCGTCTGACATAATATCTGCTCCTAATCAATTCTAATATCCAATCATTAATGCACCTAGCATAAACAGGCATCCAAGTGCTGTCCATATAAGGAACAGTGGCATCATGAACTTAAGCCATTTGCTATAAGGAATCTTTGATACAGCAAGATATCCCATAAGTGATGATGACATTGGAAGTACTGAGTTAGAGAATCCGTCTCCTAACTGGAACGCAAGTACTGATGTCTGTCTTGATATTCCTACAAGATCTGAAACCGGCACCATAAGTGGCATTGTAACTGCTGCCTGACCTGTTCCTGACACGATTACGCAGTTAATAAGTGACTGACATAAGAACATGCCGACAGCCTTAATTGAATCTGGCATAACATTTACAATATTAACAATTCCATACACAATAGTATCAAGAATATTGGCATCACTTAATATTACCTCAACTGTACGGGCAATTCCGATAATAAGACATCCAACTATGATGCCCTTTGCGCCTTCTCCGAATTCCCTTGCAATTCTGCTAGGACCGTAACCGCTGATAAATCCGCATATTACACCCATAAATATGAACAGACCTGACATTTCTTCAAAGTACCAGCCCTTCTTTGAAAGGCCATATATAAGTATTCCAAAGCCAAGTGCCATAACAATAAGAACTGCAATCTGTCTTACCGTAATTGAATCTGTTACATTGTCAAATGTGTACTCCTGGTCTTCAGGAATTCCATATATTACGCTTTTTTCAGGATGTGCTGCAACCTTTCTTGCATAGCAGATTATGTATGCACTTGTAGCAGCAAGAAGCACAACAAGAATAAATACTCTGTAAGCCATTCCTGAGAACAACTGCAATTCTGCTATATCCTGCGCAACTCCTACATTGAACGGATTAAGTAATCCGGCTGTGAATCCAACCGCTGCACCGAGTGCAATCATTGCTGTTCCTGTAACTTTATCAAGTCCTAAGAATAACGCAAGTGTAATTCCGATAGGAACGAATATCATAACCTCTGATGACATTCCCATTGTGAATCCGAATATAGAAAACAATGTCAAAAATACAGGAATTACAACATATTTGTGCTTAGAAAATGTCTTAGATAACTTCTTGCATAACGCTGTAAGTGCGCCTGTTGATGTAATTACCTGAAAAGCTCCGCCGATTATCAGCATAAATGTGATTGTTGACGCTGATTTCACAATTCCGGTATAGATTGCTGAAGGAATCTTTAACGGATTAAGCGGACTTGATGCTATTCTGTGATAACTTCCAGCTTCAACTAAAGTCTTGCCTGTTGCTGCATCTTTAAATCTTGTAAATTCACCTGCCGGCACAATATATGTTGCCGCTGCAGCAATAAGAATAATTACCACAAGTATTACAAATGTATGTGGCGTTTTCCATTTTTTCTTTGCTTTTGTTTCCATGAAATTTTCTCCCATAACAAATTTATATTTTTATACATTTTAATATAAATCATACTAAAAATAAAATTGTATGTTTTTATCGAAAGTATAAATCTAATTTATAGTTTCGATTGATTGATACATTTTAATTATGTATAATTATTACATTGTTATTGAAACATGCACTATTTTAAAAAGGGAATTCATATGATTACTGAAAAAGACATGCAATATGTTCTTACAATTGCTAATTACGGAAATCTTACCAAAGCCGCCAATGCTCTGTTCTTGTCGCAGCCGGCTTTGAGCATACATCTTAAGCAGCTTGAAACTTCACTTGGCATACAGCTTTTTGAAAGGAAAGGCCGCCGCATGATTCTTACATATGCAGGCGAGGAATTCGTGAAATCTGCCAGAGATATTACTATGAAATGCTTTGAGCTTGAAGACCGCATGATTGATATTGGCAAAAATGTAGCTGTTAAACTCCGCGTTGGTTACATGGTACGTCAGGTTGAGTCTCTCTTTCCATCTGTTATGACTGCATTTAACAGACTGTATCCACAGTCAGTTGTATATGCCATTGACGGACATCTCTCAGACCATGAAGAGCAGCTTCTTGCCGGTGACCTTGATATGTTCTTTGGATATAACAGTGTGAGCAACACCAGACTTTCCTATGAAACCATATATGAAGACTGTCTTGTTGCCATTCTTCCCAAAAGCCACCCTGCTGTCTCTTTTGCAGAGTCTAAAGAATCATGCGTCTATCCATGGCTTGATCTTGCGCATGTAAGAAAAGAAAGATTCATCCTGCAGCACAGCAACCAGAGTATAAGACAGCTTGAAGAAGACGCCCTTTTCTATGCTGATGTCCTGCCAGAGCTTACCTATAAGATAAGCAGTATTGACGCAGGAATCCGACTTGCTGAACAGGGATATGGAATTGCATTTACACTAAATAGTTATCTTACTTCAATGAAGCTTTCACCTGATTCAGTTATATTACAGGTTGGCGACCCAGACATGCGTATACCATTCTCAGCCGCCTTCCGCAAGGAAGATGAAAACCGGAAAGAACTGAAAGAATGGATACGGCTGACTAAAGAGCTTGTTTCCAGACAATAAAATAACCGGCTGATACTGCATTTAGCTGTACCAGCCGGTATCTTAATATTATTCAATTATAAAACTTCTACAAGCTCAATCCTGAAATTCAGTTCTTTTCCTGCCATCTCATGATTAGCGTCAAATGTGATATCTGTATCAGTTAAAGCAGCAACCCTTGCCGGGAATGGCTGTCCATACATATTCTGAAGATACACCTTATCGTCAACTTTAAGTTCTTCTGCACCCGGAAGCTCACTTATAGGCAGTGTTATGAAAGCTCTTGGATCGGCTTCTCCATACGCCTCCTCTGGCATAAGATGAACATCAATAACGTCTCCGACATTCATTGTTGCAACAGCCTTGTCAAAGCCCTGAATCATCATTCCTGCTCCACAAGTAAATTCAAGCGGTTCACCTCTGTCGTAAGAAGAATCAAACTGTGTTCCATCATTAAGAGTTCCTTTATAATGAACCTTTACCTTCTTTCCCACATTAGGTCCTTCAAATGATGGTGTAAATGTACCACAGCCACCGCCGCAGCCGCCACAACCACTACCACAGTCTGATTCACCTTCATCACTTCCACAATGTCCGCAACCTGACTCTTCATCTTCATGGCTTCCACAGTGTCCGCAGCCATGACCTTCTTCATGATCGTGATGATGGTCGCAATTAACACCTGCTGATGTTAAATCGCCATTAAGATATGCCTCAACTGCTGCATCTGCTTCTCCATCTGCTCCTGAATATACATCAATTCCAGCTTCTGAAAGTGCTGTGACTGCACCGTTACCAATTCCACCACATATAAGAACATCTACACCTTTATCCTTAAGAACAGCTGCCAATGCGCTATGACCAGCTCCATCAGTGCCAATTACCTCTGCACGGACAATATTCTTTCCTTCTGTCTCATAAATCTTAAAGCTCTCAGAATGTCCGAAATGCTGAAAAATCTGACCATTCTCGTATGTTACTGCTATTATCATTAATAATCCTCCTGATTAATATTTATTCTCATACAACGTATGAAAAATCATTTCAAAATCTTAAACAACTAAAACTCAATATCCACAGAACCATTTGCATATTTCATATAATCAAAAAGCTTCGACGCTGTAAGAAGTTCAAGTGGGTCTCTCTCAATATCATCTTCCTCAAATATCTTTGCAACTTCCTGTATTTCCGGATTAGAAAGAGAATTCATATATTCCCTCAGTTCAACTATCGGCATATTAAAAAGTTCTTCTTTGCTCTTCATAAATTAAAATCTCCCTCCAATATCTATTCCGAACGGCCTGTAAATATCACCTTACCGCTATTCCATAATTCTGCTGTTCTTTTAGCTGCATCAAGCCTGTCTTCATCATTTTCAAACCTAAATGATGCTGACTGGCAGCCGCAATCCATACACATCACATAATAAGAGTGATCTTCCTCTTCTAATATAGAAGGTCCAAAACATCTTGGACAATCCTGCAGATCAATCATTTCATAAATTTCCATGCTGCAACTCCTCGTAATAATAATCTAGTTTATCTTATAATTCTACATTCTATTGGGGATAGAAATCAAGTGGAAATAATTATATAACTTACATATTTACACATATTTTATGAATTATACACCTTCAGCAGATTCATTAAATCATTAATCTCCTCCGCAATCTGCTTTCCGTTATCAGTATCCTTTACAAACACCCGCTGCTTTTCCACATAAACAACCTGTGATTCAGACTCAATATCCCTATTACTATTAATTGCCATATTAATACTCATAAACGGATGATGTTCTTTAATCTTCATTCCATGCGAATTATAAATAAGTGTATAACCAGCTATTCCTGTGGCAGCATGATATCCTTCGCAGAAACCGCCATCTATAACAATCAGTTTCCCACCAGCCCTTACAGGGTGCTGCCCCTCTTTTGTCCTGACAGGAGTATGTCCATTAATAATGTGTGCATTCTCATTATAAAGATTAAACTCCCTTAAAATCATTTTACAGATTCTTTCATTTTCATACTGAACATAGTATGGATTCTTATCCTCTTCGATTGCCTTCTTATAGTCAGCATTTCTATCCTTGTCGAGGAACGTTCGTTCAAATGTTTTGATACACCTTCCAGTCACTGGTGATAATATATTACTCCACAGAAACCACATAAAATCAACTGCATCTGAATCACCGGTTCTTGCCTGCCTTACCATTGACTCGCAATAATCAAGATACTCACGACCTGAATACGACTTGCAATCCACAACAATTCCATCAAACACCCCTTGTTCATCAAGTGGCACACAACCATGAAACAGAAGATTTCCATTATGAATCTTATAAATGCTGCCTTTGTCATATAGAAAATTGATATGTCTCTCAAGCGCCATACTGTTAATGAAATCTGCCCTGAATCTCCCCATCAGAAACATTTCTTCCATAGTAAGCTCATATGGATTATTCATGTCAACAGTTGGAAATTCATTAGTATTAAGAAAATAATCCTTATCCCCTATTCTTACTGTTCCTTTATCCAGATTCATCTTATCCAGCAGAAGTCTTCCTTCCATTCTGTATTCCGGGTGTCTCTTAATAAGCTGCCCTTCAAGCTTGAATAGAATCACAGAAATAGCTTTATAGACTGCATCATCAACATTTTTATCTGAATATGTATTAACTGCGAACTGTAGAAGAAACCTTAGGCTTATTCCATAACCATTCTCAAGAATTGACATAGTTTTGTACTTAATATTATTCCTGACCACAAGTGCCATACACACCGGATTGCCGCAAAAAACTCCCATCCACAATATGTCATGATTTCCCCACTGGATATCAACGCTGTGATGTTCCATCAGAAGATCTAATATCTTATCTGCATGTGCTCCTCTGTCATATATGTCCCCAAGTATATGAAGATGGTCCACAGCCAGTCTTTTAATCAGATCAGTAAGAGCAACAAGAAATTCATCACCATTATGAAGGCTCAGAATTGTTTCCATAATCTGTCTGTGGTACACACTCCTGTTGTCATCTTCATCCTTCTGTGCATGAATAAGTTCATCAATGATATATGCAAAATCCACAGGCATTGCTTTTCGCACCTTGGATCTTGTGTACTTAGAAGACAGAAGCTTTGCAATCTGAATCAGCTGGTTAAGTACATTTCTGTACCATTCATCATTCACCTTATTCTCATCCATAAGTATAGAAAGCTTCTCTCTCGGATAATATATCAGAGTGCACAGCTCCTGCTGCTCATATACAGTAAGTTCATCTCCATACAGCATCGCTACTTTCTCTCTAATTACTCCCGAACAATTATTAATTATATGGTAAAATGCATCATATTCCCCATGAAGGTCACTCATAAAATGCTCTGTTCCCTTTGGCAGATTCATAATTGCATTCAGGTTAATAAGTTCGCGGTAAACTGACTGTTTTGTGGGATATTTATCCTTTAATAACTTTAGATATTTATCGTATTCCTTCATGGGTTCTCCTTTTATCGTGTATTTGCGGTTTAAATTTCAGATTTCAAACTTTTTAATTTCATACGATTATTATAGGAGATTCATATATAAAACACAATAATAACTAATTCCGAGACAATGTCCCATACTTTGAAGCAGATGTTACTTGTGCCACAATCGGTCTTAAATAAGATAATAACAATGATGGAGCATTCTGATTCAACAATCTGTCAATCATATTATCATCTAATTCATCATTCCATCTAAAGTTAGCCCCTTCTATAGCTTTTATATAAAATGGAATATCATCATTCTTTTCTGTACTATAATCGGATATTTCTTCTGGGAAATCTTCAAGTTTAATCTCCCTAAACATAATTTGATAATAGCCTAAAATAAATTCATCAAAATTTATTTCTAATCTTTTAACCTATACCTTATCATTCCCCTCACAACAATCAGTCTTTATCTTAAGCAGAGATTCTCGCCAGTCTTCTGGAAATCCCATGTATGATAATAATTCTTTTTCTTCAATCACTCTCATTCTAGGACGAAATATATTAAGAGCATTGTTAATTTCTTTCAAAAACTTTTTAAAATCCATATCCGATAACAATGTTTTCATAGCTAACACTGCAGCAAATAAGTCTCTTTTTCCATATGCATACTCATTTTTTGCCTGTGAAGTTCTAGGAATATTTAACTCATCATGAATTGACAAATCTGTTAATGGCTTTTTAGTTCTATAGCAATAAAGTCTATTATTATGTGCACAAAAATTTCTAATAGGAGTTATATACATCAAAATATTTTCAAGTTCATTATCTTGTATTTTAAATATTTTGGATATCTCCTGTCTTTCTTTTTGATTCATGACCTTATAAAAATTGCTGATTGTTCCTAATGTTAATATACTATTAAGCACCCATAATGGAATATATCCATGCTCCTTTAAATAATGAGATATGCATGGATCTGAAACACGACTACTTATCTGACGTTGAATATCAGATATTAAATTAGTTATTAATTTATTAGAGTCCCGCAGATTCCTATTAAAATTCGTATAAACCAAATAGTTTTCCTGTGGATGAGCCTGAGAAAACGTATAAGCTATAAGATTTTTAATATTTGTTTCAATTAAAAGTATATACTTAAAAAATATTCTTCTAATTCTTGCATCAAAGTTATAAAGTGCTTTTATTTCATTTATCTTTGTACCTTTTTTGTATTTATCATCAGCACTTTCTTCTAAATCATTTACCAAAAAAGGCATTTTATATCCATTAATAAGATTATAATACCCATAATGTTGAAGCGCCTTTTTTGCGTCACTCCTTTCAATCGAAGTAGATATTTCAATTCCCCTGGAATTCAAAAGTGCTATTTGTTCATCATAAGTCTTGAATACCTTATCCATAAAAATTCCCCCCAAAATAAAAAAGACCCCGGGCCCGAAGGACACCGGAGTACGTTCCATAATAATATATTCTATACATCAAAAAATATTCTCTTAATGTATTAAGATGATACCATTACCAACTTCCAATGTCAACATTAATAATGCAAATTATCTATTGGTTATTATATATCATTCTAATGAATAGTGCAAGAACATTTGTTCTTTTAGCATATAATATTAACCTACATCATGTAATCCAATGAAATATAGCAATTTAAGTATTATCAATTGCTTGCTTAACATATTTATCACTTATTCCATTGTATTTATATCTGTTATGTGCTGATATAATAATACAAACTGAAAGTATTACAACTCTCGTATAAAGTAAGTGCTACATAAAGCTCTTAGAACCGGCTGCTCTGCCGTCTTTGTTTACAAGGACACAAGAGTCTCATCTACCTGAATTACATGAAATCCATAGAGCTTTGTATGAAGATAATCGTACATCACTCCAAGGTATTCAGTAAACGCTCCAATCACGCAATCAATATTTAAATAAAAATGTAAATTTTTCTAAAATCAAACACATTGCTTCATAAAGTTCATCCATATCTTTAGCCTGAGTCAAGCGATTCACATCACTTCACCATATGCTGCGAGCGGTTCTACATTTTAATCTTTGCTTTTCTAATCACTTCTTGTACGCATTCTGACTGTATCAGCATTTTCATCTTCTCATCTTTCCAGAAGTGAAGTCCTGCACTGGTATCCTCTGTCCATAAATATTTCATATCACAGTTCCTCTTCCAATGTTATTCTGTTGTTATCAAACTTCAGCTCCTTAAAACTCTTATCAGATACGTTGAGTTCATCACAATTCCGCAGGAAAAGCATATACTGATTTGATAATTCAAAATTAATGAATCTCCTGACATCATCATTAATCAGACAATCTGCATTATCTATAACAATAAAACTATTTCTACACTGTTTGATTGCTTCTAAAAAATCATCTGATTTGTAATTAAATAGCTTGATTGTCTTATATTCATCTGTCAATCTTATATCTTCAAGCATTTCATAAAGTACTGTTTTGCCGGTACCACTGTCTCCACCAACAAGAGTAATCCTATCATCAAATGTCAAATCATATGAAAATGGAGCTGCTTTAAATGTAATATTCTTATAAATCATCTGCTTCTCTCCTTTCATATTCTTTACTCCACCAGGCATTATACCCTCTGCCACCGGTAACTATATCAGAATCATTAAATCTAATTTTTGCATCATCCGGAATATCAAAAAGCGTTGGTCTTGACATATAAATCTTAATATTATCCATAGTAAAAATGATTCTAAGAACATTCGGACCACATTCCTCAACATTTACCACCTTATCAGGATGCTTCACAATATTAAGTAATGTCTTGCAGCCAGATGACAAATTACGGATTGTGCCCAGACCATATTTTGTTTCAATATGCTTATCCGGAGTGAGCTTTGCTTCATCTATCTGCTGAATTAAATCAATCTCTTTTTTTGACATTTCTTCATTGCCTGTATTTAAATTGAAATACAAATCATTTTGAAATATCCAATTTACCGAATCACTTTTCTGTGTATATATATCTATCATATGATGCAACTCCTTTATTCAATTCATCATTAAAATCTTCTATTACTGTGCAATCAATTACAGCATAAAAACGTCAATAAATCATATAAAATATTTTATAATATTATAGGATATTGATATATAAAACACAATAATTCCTGTATAGCTTTAAACTGACTTTGAATAATTATTGCATATAAATTAAAACTGTTATATTAAATTATTACCACTGAAGTATCTTCATGCCACTTGAACGGCATTCCTTTATTATGGTTGCCCACTTTTTAAGATTATGCTGTGTTTCCAGCTCCTTTGCGTTCAATAATTATAATCTTCTGAAAAATTTGTGATAGTTGTACGAATTGTACAATTCGTTAAAATCGTACAACTTGTACAACCGAATTATTATGGTTATATCAAATTTTTCGTGGGTATTTGTAGGTACATGGGTTGGAGCGTTTACTGCCTTTCTTTTTGTAATGTGTATTCTTCTGATTCTATCTTCAAAGTTATAAAATTCTTTCATTTATCATTGTTCTATTTGGGTATTTATCATCAACATATTTACCGTAAAAGGCATTTATACCCATTAACTAGATTATAATAGCCATAATACTATAAAATGCCTCTTTTTCTTAGTTCCATTAAATTGCAGTCAATATTTCAATTTCTCGGGAATTTATTAATATATCATTCAAATGTGTAATTAATATAAAAATTGCTTATAAAGCAGAGCATTTGTGCTATTATTCCTGCAACATAATGTCCTTCATATTAAAAACATTAACTTTCTTTTCTGCTTTTGAATATCTATAACGCAAAAACCATTCAAATGATTGCTCATGTGTTGATATAAATATTTGTCTATCACCAAATTCATAACGCAAAATATCTACAAATCCAACCATGTTTACATCATCAATAGTTTGCACTGGATCATCAATAAGCAAAATAGAACATGCTTTATCAGCACCATATGCCTGATTCATGCAAAGTAAAAAAGATAATGCTACCGCTGATAATTGACCTGAACTCATACTATATAAAATATCCTGATTATCTTGAGCTGAATTAACAAATTGAATATCTTGAACATTTTCACTTGAATGAATATAAATACTTTTACCATTAAATTTTTGTTGAAGAATTTTTGCTGTGTATATATGGAGTAAAGGTTCAATATCACTAATAATCTTCTTTTTATACTCTTGTATACCCGCTTTTAATGCATCCTGATACGCTTGTAATCCTTTAATAATACTATTTAATTTATTTATTCTTGTTTGAACATTTGATAATTCATTTTTTCTTTTTGACATTTCATCTATATAAAAATTATAATGTAAATTTTCAATATACATTTTTTTATTTTTAAATTTTTCGATATCAATTGAAATAAAATTGTGTTCTTCTTTATCGAAAAATCTATCATAATAATCTATAAATTTTCTTCTTCCTAGTTGAATTTTAACCTCTTCAGATATATCTATTAATGATTCTTTTAATTTTGTAAGTAAATTATTATACCCATCTTCAATTGAGTCATTAACATTTCGATTCATGCTTATTCCTATTTTTTCTAAAATATGTTCAACTTCTAAAATTTGAATTTTATATTTTTTTGCATCTTGCAATCTTTGATATGTCTCATCAGTAACAGAATTAACCAATATTTCTAGAAATATTTTCTCAACTCTCTTCAAATAATTATTATATATATCTTTTATTATATCTTCAATTTGTATAACAGAATTGTCAGATAATTGACCTAATAACTGTGTTTCTTCCTTTATTTTTCTATCTAATTCAATTCTGTCAGAAAATGGTTCGCCACAAAGTGGGCAATTATTAGAAGAAATAACACCATTATCCATTGCTTCAGATGCATTTCTTATTAAATTATCTCTAGATTGTCTCAAAGAAGTCATAGCCTTTTGAATGATTCCTTGAGTTTTTTTTAATTTTTCTATTAAATCCAGCTGTTTCTTAATTATCTCTATTTCATCAACATTTAACCACTCTCGTTCTTTAATATAAGTCCAATTTAAATTTTCATAGTGTTTATCTTGAATATTTTGCAATATTGACCCAGCAATTTTTCCCATTCTATATTTTTCTTCTAAATCTTGTTCCTGTTTTATCAGACTAATAAACATATATGAATATTGCAATGGATTTTCTTTATAAGATATATTAGGGTTGCTATTATACTCCTGTACCAAATTTTCGTATGGTCTATTAAAATTATAATTAATACAATCTTTTTTATGCTCTGCAAAATATAAAAGGTTATCTAAATCTTGTTTTGCATTTAAGTATGATATATCATCAAACTCAACATTTTCTTTATCCCAAAATATTTCTTTATCGTTAAAAAGTTTTTCATAAATTATATTTGACTCTTTATTCAATTTATTGATTTTAGATTCTAGTTTTTCTATTTCGTCATTTTTAATTTTTTCTTCACATTCTAATTCTCTAAGATAACAATTTTTCTTTTTTTTATTTGCCAAAATATCCAGTTGATTAGAAACTTTTTCCTGTTCCTTTTTCCATTTTTCTGGAACATCAAACAAAAATGCCAACGCCTCTGCCTTCGATTTTTTTGTCGTTTTTAGAAATTGTAAATGCTCGTCTTGTGAAAGAAAACAACATTTATCAAAAATTTCTTTTATATCATATAACTGTAAACTCTTAAAATATTCCTCTTCATTTTCAATTGTTTCTCCATTACATTTGATTGTTCTTGTAAAACAATCAAAAATATAATGAGGATTATTTTCTTTTGAAACACCTTTTCTCTTTTCGGATGGACTATAACAATAACATATTTCAATTTCTTTATTATCATCCTCAAGTACAAGTTTTACAAAAGATTTTTTTGATTCATCAGCAATTAAAATTTTATTTTCAAATCTTTCATTTTTTGCTATTGCAAGCTCGTCACTATAATCACTTATACGTTTTATATCACCTGTTAAACAAAACTCAATAATATCAAAAACACTAGTTTTACCATATCCATTAGGTCCGTTAAATAAAATCATATCTGAATCAGCTATATCCTGTATTTTATCAAAATTACTTGTAAATAATTTAAAATTTTCCGCCTCAATTTTTTGTATTTTCATTTAATATTTCCTTTCATTTGTTTAAAATTAAATCTTGTTCCGTCTGTTTATCAATCCATTTAAAGAATTCATCTTCATTGTTTATCATTTTTTCTAAAATTTGTACATTCTCTTGAACCTTATTAACATTAATTTTATTGTTATTAAATTGTTGTTGGACAAAATTTATTACAGATTGATATTGTAATTGTTTTTGATTGTTCACATAATACTTTCTAAAATTAAGAAATGGAATCTTGATAAATAAATTAACTATAAAATCATATTCATAATTTGTTTTAATATCGTTTTTATATTTTTCAAAATTTTCTTTGTTTAAATAATGTTCACACAAATTTCCAAAATTTCCAACATGTTGAATTGCAAACTGTCGCATTTTATCAGTATATATAAAAACATGTTTAGCAAAATAATTTAAATCCTCTTCCACCATACTTATCTTTCTGCCCAAGTCACTAATAGTTCCTGTTTGTCCAGTTGCATAATACTCTTCTTCCGATGTTTGTAAGCAATATATACACATAGTGTTTTTATCCATATCTGTATGATATTCATCGCAACATTTCAAACTTTCAAAAATATCTCCTGAATTCTCCCAAAGTCTAACCAATTCTTCTGTAGAACTTATATAAAATAATAAATAATAACTCCTAAATTTTTCTGAATAAAATGACATATTATAGTCCATATATTGAAAATTAATCCTATTTTTTTCTTCAAAAAGCGAATTTATAAATTGTTTCATATTTTTTTATCCTTTCTTTTATTAATTTAATGTAAAACAATCAAAATAATATTATATATATTTCTCAACAACTATAATTTAAATATCCATACTTACTGAGTCTAGATATCTTCAATTAACTCATCTACCTTTATAAATTCTGGTTTTTTAGGTACATATATACTTTTATCATCATTATTTTTCCCTTCATTAATATGCTCTGGTCTTATTTTTATACAACTTGAATCCCATACATCCGACTTTTTTTGTAAACGTGTTGTTATAAGTTGGTCAGCCTCAAATATATTCTTAACCAGTTCTTCATTTTGTTCCATAGCTTTTACTATATTTTCAACTGTATTATTCACATTTTTATTTGTGATTGCTGTAACATAAGCAGTTTTATTTTTATTTCTAATCTTTATATGCATCTTATCTTCTTTTTCGAAAATTTTTTCATCTTCAATTTGTTTTATAATTGGAAAAACCGTTTCCATCATTCCATCTTCTTTTAATAAAAAAGCCAAGCAATCTCTATTAGAAATCTTTTTATCGCATTCAGGGTTAAGATTATAACAAAACTTTACAAATTCATTTTTTATTAAAAATCCTTTTCTATACTCATCTTGTTGCAATTTACAATTTGTACATTCCACATCTTTTTTTTCTCTATGACAAGTATTACAGAATCTTTCTAAATAATCATTATACAGTCTATTTAAAGTTAAAATATTTGCTTCTTCATCATAATTTTCCACAGATTGATCTAAAATTTTTTGAAATTCACTTAGCTTAAGTGTATCAATGCAACCTTTTTTTTCTTGCATAAGTTTATGCCGTTCCAATATTTTAGTTTCAACAAAATTTATGATAATATCTGCAATATACTTAAATTGCTCTTCGCTAAATCCACAGTTATTGCCCTTATATTGTTTAACTTGTTCTACTATAATTTCAAATATATCTGAGCCACTGCAATAATTTACATTTTGTTCATATTCATATATTTCTACATCTTCCGTCACTTGAGTTACAAACATTTCATCTTTTAAATAATCTATAAAATCCTTTAACACATCCTTTAAAGTTTGTTCACTTATTAAATTATTACTTCCAATAAGTTTTAATGTATTTTGACACTCTTCTTCTAGATGCTTATATTTATTTTTATATTCTTTTCTATTTATACCAATTGTGTCTTTATTTTTTTCAAAACATCAATTAAATCATTTAAATCATTTAAAGTTATTTTATTATAATTAAATTTTTTATTGATCTGATTCAATTCATTGTAAAAACGTAAAATATCATCTTTCCACTTCCCTAAATAGCTTGAGACATCTACTTTCAAAGTCTTATTTTTATATTTTATTTCATTGCTTACATGAAGATACGCTTCTGGCATTCCATAATTATTTTTATTACAAAACCCCTTTTCTAACATAAGTTGAGTCAATGGATTTTTATATGCTTCAACTGTATTCTTTTTTTCATTCTTAACCTGATGAATTGATTGATATTTCCTACCATTTCCATCATCACATATTATTGCTATATCTTCACATTTTTCCATTTCAAGCTTATAATTTTTAATTTCACATTCGTTACCACTTTTATACAAATCATTTATTTTTTTTACAGCCAAATATGCAGCAATACGACCTTGATACAAAAAGCCACTCCAGGTCGGAACTGCATCATGTATAAAAATATTATCTTTTTTATTAATATCATTAATCATTGCATATACCTGCTCCCTCAAAACTTTGTTTCATTACTTTTGATATATCTCTATATCAAAATATATATTTTTATAATATATTATCATGCAAAATTATAGATTAATTCAAATAATTAAAATGCATTTACTCCCAACACTTCAAGAGAGGCCTCATCAACCTCTCTCCCATAAAATATCCCAGTCCCCAAGGGGACTTCGTTTTACAACTTGAATTAACCCAACCTTACCCATAGTACCTTACTCCTTACCCTATGTATCCTTGAATTAATCCAAACAATTATTTTCACAATCCGACTTGTCTAAATAATAACATAACCCTCTCTGTTTATCAATCGCTATTCTTATAAACCAATTCCAGAATATGAAAAAAACTCCGCCAGCAAAACAAACACTTCACTAACGAAGGTTATTATCACAAACATATTCAATTCATAATCCTCTCATACTCCTCCAACACCCTCCAACACCAATCCTCAAGAATATACCTCTCCCCATTCCCAATCCTATCCGTACACCCAGCAATCATCTCATCATCCGAAATAT
>OGYZ01000116.1_pt1 | contig 65013 bp, 52 predicted proteins | sample 1576681 | NCBI WGS metagenome assembly OGYZ01 (sample SAMEA3541480, study PRJEB24748) | human gut metagenome | biome: human gut; feature: human-associated habitat; material: faeces | place: China | collected 2012 | reverse complement strand
TCAGGGAGGATGGGTAGATACTCCGGCCGGTGAATCGTGGTTCTTGCATTTCCAGCGTCCGCAAAGACCCGACCCTCAAATCGTTGTTGCAATACGTGGAAATTGAGCCGGCCATTGCTGATACGTCCGCGATCTATATCCGCCGCCAAAGTGTAGCCGCACAGCAAAAGGCGATTATTGCCGATTCGCTGCGCAGGCTTGAACAGAGCGCGCTCACGTCAACGTCTTCGTCCGTGGATGAAGCCAACATCCGGGTTCGGGAAGCGGAGCTGATTCAGGATTTTGTGCGTCGTGCCGCAACGCTGGAGCCTGACGGCGTAGTCGTCGTTTCGCGCGGGGGCACAGTCAAGGATCTCCTGCTTGAGGACAACGACGTCATTGTTATCCCGCAGAAAACGGATGTCGTCCATGTATCGGGGGAAGTCTTGATACCCAAGGCCATCACCTATGAAAAGGGTATGTCCCTCCACGAATACCTCGAGAGCGCGGGCGGCCTTTCGGATCGTGCGGACAAGGACAATATCCTTGTCGCCAAGCAGAATGGTGAAGTGGGCAAAGTCCAAAATATGGGCATAGCGCCGGGCGACCGTATCTTGGTCATGCCCCGGTTTGATTCCAAGAATATGCAGCTGGCTAAGGATTTCACCCAGATTTTGTACCAGATTGCCGTGGCGACGAAGGTTGCTGTGGGATTGTAGTTATCCGGAGAAGCTATGTTTACCATTTCGTTTCAATCACAAAACATTCATATTGATAATACGAGCCCCTTTTTCTTCATTGCAGGACCATGCGCCATTGAGGGGCGTACACAAGCCCTAGAGACAGCTTCAGCGCTCAAAGAAATTTTTACTCATCTGAAGATTCCGTTTCTTTATAAATCCAGCTTTGACAAAGCTAATCGAAGTTCCATTTCCAGCTTTCGTGGGGTTGGGATGGAAGAAGGATTGTCTATTCTGGCAGATGTTCGGGAGCAAGTTCGGGTTCCGGTTCTTACGGATGTTCACAGCCCGGAACAGGCTGCGCCAGTGGCGGAGGTTGTCGATATGCTCCAGACACCAGCGTTCCTTTGCCGCCAGACCGATCTCATTGAAGCCGTCGCCGCGACTGGAAAGCCTGTCAACATAAAAAAGGGCCAATTCCTCGCTCCTTGGGAGATGGCCAATATCCTGAAGAAGGCAAAGGCGGCAGGGAACGATAGCATTTCCTTATGTGAACGAGGGACTTCTTTTGGATACGGCAATCTTGTTGTGGATATGCGTTCCCTTGAAATTATGAAACGCACCGGCCATCCGGTTGTATTTGATGCAACACACTCCGTGCAGCTCCCCGGTGCCCAAGGAACATGCAGCGGCGGCCAGAGGGAGTTTGTCCCTGTCCTTGCAAAGGCGGCGGCCAGCATAGGCGTAGCCGGTATGTTTATGGAAGTCCATCCGGATCCGGATAGGGCTCCCTGTGATGGGCCTAACATGATTGCTATCAGGGAATTACCCGTTTTGCTGGAACAGCTTCAGGCCTTTGATAAGTTGGCAAAGGGGATATGATATGAAGGTAATAGCAGTCATTCCGGCACGATATACCTCAACGCGCCTTCCAGGAAAACCACTGGCTGATATCTGCGGTAAACCAATGATTCAGCATGTCTATGAACGTGTTTCGCAAGTGCCGCTTTTTGATGCGATAATTGTTGCAACTGATGATTTGCGCATTATGGATGCCGTTGCCGAGTTTGGTGGGTCGGCATGTATGACTTCACCTAACTGCGCTTCTGGCTCAGACAGGCTCATAGAGGTTTCCCATAAATATCCAGCAGATATTTATGTTAATATTCAGGGGGATGAACCTCTGGTTGAACCGGAGTCGCTGAAACGTATTGTTGAAGAATTGCTGGCTCATCCAGATGTTCACGTCGCTACGCTTTGCTATCCCATTTCAAAGAAGCAAGCTCAATCTTCTAATCTCGTCAAGGTAGTGCGGAATCATCAAGGTGACGCATTATATTTTAGCCGTAGTCTTGTTCCCTTTGCACGGGAAAAGAACACGTCAGTTACCTACTACGGACATTTGGGTGTCTATGCGTATCGAGCAGGTTTTTTGCAGCGCTTTGGATCGCTACCGCCCTCTCCTCTAGAGCAAATTGAGAAACTTGAGCAGCTCCGTATTTTACAGGCGGGAGTGCCTATTCGAACGGTTGAAACCTGTTCTTCTGCTCTAGGGGTTGATACACCTGAAGATCTTGAAGTCGTACGAGCCGTTATGAGTGGGAGAACTCTTAAAGAATATTCCCTTAAAGAGAAATTAGCACGTATAAAACTTATCATCACAGATATTGATGGAATTTTTACTGATGGAGGGCTGTATTATAGCAATTCGGGAGAGTTCATTAAAAAATTTAATGTAAAAGATGGGCTTGGAATAGCTCTTTTGAGAGTATTCGGTATCAAACTGGCGGTTCTTTCCGGACGTGACTCGGAATCCCTACGGAAAAGGCTTGCTGATTTAGATGTTACTTCTTTTGAGCTTGGTCAACTCAAAAAAAACGTCGCATGTAGGGAATTGATACGGCAAGAACAGGTTATGCCTGAGGAGACTCTTTTTATTGGTGACGATTTACCGGATGCGTTTGCTTTTGAGCAGTGCGGCGTCAGTGTAACAGTGGCTGATGCTCCCATCTATATACGTGAACGGGCTGATATTGTTCTTACTCGTCAAGGAGGGGGAGGTGCTTTGAGAGAACTTATAGATATGCTTATTTATTCCCGTGGATACGAAGATTTTTTCAAAATAGCAGAGATCCAAAAATTATTTTTTTGAGATTTTAATAGATATAAAATAGTGAATTATGTTTTTGGTAGGATAAAATTTAAATCATAATAGTTTAATGGTAAAATATTATTTATAGTTTGTTAATATTTATAAAACATAGATATATGGAGAACGTATGTATAATGTTATTGAATGTACAAATATTCCAAAAGATAAACTAATTACTATTATTAGGCCAATACGTGTTGATGCTGATACTGAGTATTTGTTGTCTAGAGTTGATAATCATATAAATGATAAATATATATCAGATACTGTTGGTTTTATTGTTGTTGACGACGGGTCGAGTCGTGAATATCGTCACAATATAAAAAGAATTTGTTTAGAAAGTAATATAGGTTATATCCATATTGATTCGGAGCTGGATAAATTTTCTCCATCACGTGCTAGAAATATTGGTAGTATTTATGCAAGTTCAAAATATATATTTATGCAAGATATAGATTTATATCCATATGATAATTTCTATAATAATTTGATAGAACAGATAATTATTCAAGATTTGGATTCGGATATAACGCGCTTTATTATGGTTCCTTGTATTTATTTGAACACGGAAGGGTTACAGGTTCTTAATGATGGCTCAGCAATAAATAAGAATATACTGTTAAATGATGCTATACTAGGTAATGATAGATATATAGAACGTATTTCTACAGGAACATCTAGCTGTGTGTTCAATCGTGAACATTTTTTGAGAAGCGGTGGATACTACGAGGAATTCTCTGGATGGGGTTACGAAGATTTAGAATTAAATTGTCGAATGATTAGAAAGTCAAAAGATTTTCCAACGCCAAGAGATTGGAGTTTAGAGCGTTTTAATTTTAATACGATATACGAGTATAGCGGTTGGAAAGCTGTATATCGGCTATATGGAGATATCTGTTTTTATCATGGGATAGTATTGTTTCATGGCACTCATAAAATAAAGCAAGATTTATTACGAGAAGTACAACGTAAGAAGAATTATCAATTTTTTATTGATAATTTGAAAAATCTTAAAGATCCTGATCCATTGCCAGATATTTATTGTGGAAATACATTAGTTATGAAAAAATGTATTTTTACGATGAATCCAGATATTATTTCTTGGTATGGGCATGTTTATATTAAAGACGACTATGGCCTCGAAACACTAGAAGAAATAATTGATTTTATTGAACAGAAAAATATTAATAGAATTGTTTTTTTAAACCCATATTCAAATCAATTAAATATAGATTTGTATAGATATGTTAGAAAATATGATATTGAATACATAATTTGTGAACGCGGAGCTCTTCCTGGAACATTCTTTTTTGATAAAAATGGATTTTTAGCGGATAGTAGTTCATATCATGAGTCTAATTGGGCAAGAGAGTTAAATAATGATGAAAAATGTAACATTTTAAAGTATATACAAAATTTGTTTTCTAGCGAGAATACTCTCGAAAAACAAGGTAGTAAAAAAACAGTACAGGAAATAAGAAAAAAATTTAATATTGGTCACAAAAAAGTTATATTTATTCCTTTTCAAAGGCCTCATGATACCGCTGTTGAGTTTTTTTCACGGAAAAATACATATGATGATTTTATAGATATTATACGCGAATTAAGCAAAACTATATCAAAAGATTATATTTTGATGGTAAAAAGGCATCCTTTAGAAGATGAAGACTTTGAAATTGAGAATGTGACTTATGTAAATGATATTCATATCAATGTACTGGTAGAGATTTCTGATTTTATTGTCACCTTCACGTCCGGGGTGGGGTTGTTAGGTGTTGCGGCAGGAAAGCCTGTATTTACTATTGGATCAAGTTTTTACTCACATGAAGGTTTTTCATGGAATGTAGATTCCTATCAAGAATTGATCGATTTGATTTATAAAAATGTAAGACCAGATCGTGAGCGTGCTCTTGCCTTTCTGTATTATCTTATATATAAATTCTATAGTATTGGGCAGTTTGTAACGAGAGATGTCACTATGGAAGACGGTAAGCGGATGACTGCTACAATTGGTATAAAAAATAATATTATTAGATATAAAGATAAGGAGACAATATTTTATGTTGACAAAAAACCAAGATATTCTTGGAGTGCTCTTTTGTTTGACAGGTATAGATTTTCCGAAAATATTTTTGCTAAAAATAAAAATTTAGTAAAAGAAAAAAATGTTAAAGAAAATATAACAAAAGAATTATCTTCTATAAAAAGGGTTCAAAAGGAGAATATATCTCAAAAAGAAACTACCCATCAAGATGTAGTAATGCGAAAATTTAGAAAATTATTGCGATCTCCTATTCAATTTTTTAAAGATAGTAGATGGTTAAAATGAATAAAGTTATTAATTTGAGCGAAAAAGATGTATTGAAACTTAAATTGAATATATCGGGAGAAAATAATATAATATTTTTTGGGAGAAATGTTTTTTTTGATAATTTAACTATTAATATTAATTCTTCATACAATAAAATTATTATATGTAATGGCGTTCGATTATCAGGAAATATAATTATGAAAATATCAGATAATAATAAATTATTTATAAACAAAAATACATCAATTGGTGGTGCTAATTTTATTATAGGTGAAAGTAGTAGTGTATTTATCGGTCATAATTGTATGATATCTTGGGGTATAGAATTTAGAACGACAGATTCCCATGCTATTTATGATATATCGTCAAAAAAACGTATAAATTGCGCTAAAGATATTATAATAAATAATAATGTATGGATATCTGCAAAATCATCGTTATTGAAAGGGAGTTATGTCAATACTGGAAGTGTTGTAGGGTATGGTAGTGTTGTTACAAGGAAATTTATTGAAAAAAATATAATTATAGCTGGAAATCCAGCCCGTAAAGTTAAAGAAAATATTTTTTGGGATCCAAAATTATTAGGATAAATCAGTTGATTATTTTTTCACGGGGAGTCCGTTCCCAATTATATATAAAAAATTATTTTTCATATGAATTAGTTCATAGTAAAATTAACTCGATTGTCATCGGCTGGGGCCACAAACCCACAGCCGATAAGGCACGATGTTATGCCCTGAAACATAACCTTCCCTATATCGCACTTGAAGACGGCTTCCTGCGCTCACTTGATCTCGGATGCAAGGGGGCGCAGCCTCTTTCCCTTGTAGTTGACCATACCGGCATCTACTACGACGCCACTGAGCCATCCGATTTGGAGAATCTGCTGAACGGCTCCGGAGGGGATTTGGAAGGGCAGTTGCAGTCCGCCCAGCATGCCATTGAAGCTATCAAGCGTCACGATCTGAGCAAGTATAATCATGCGCCGCGTGCTGCTGAAAAATTGCTTGGTGATGCTTCGTGCCCGCGTGTTCTTATCCTTGATCAGACAAAGGGGGATACCAGCGTTACGCTTGGCCGTGCCGATGCTGAAAGTTTCACAGCTATGCTGGACGATGCGCAGATGCGGTTTCCCAACGCCCGGTTGTTCGTCAAGACGCATCCCGATGTGCTTGCGGGGAAAAAGCAGGGCTATCTGACCGAGGCGGCGAAGCGAAGAGGCATTGCGATCATCGCACAGGATGTTTCGCCGCTTTCCCTTCTTGCTCAAGCTGATGTTGTGTACACAGTCACCTCCCAGATGGGCTTTGAGGCCTTGCTGCTTGGTAAGGAAGTGCACTGTTTCGGCATGCCGTTCTATGCGGGATGGGGGGCAACGCATGATCGGCTTACTTGCCCGCGGAGGGCAAAACGCCGTACGGCGGAAGAGATCTTTGCCGCGGCGTATATGTTGTATGCGCGTTATGTGAATCCCGTGACCGCCAGGCGTTGTGACATCCATGAAGCCATTCGGATTCTGGCCGCCCAGCGTTTTCAGAATGAGCGGAATAAGGGGTTCCACGCATGTGTTGGCTTTTCCAGATGGAAACGTCCTCATGCCCGGGCCTTTTTGCAATCGACCACGGGAACCATCCGTTTTTTTTCTGATTGGTGGAAAGCCATCAAATGGGCGCAAGCAAACGGCGGCGATGTCGTGGTATGGGCGTCCAAATGCACAATAGGACTTGAGAGTTCCTGCCAGACTATGGGCGTCCGGCTGATACGCATGGAGGACGGCTTCATCCGTTCGGTTGGGTTGGGTTCCGATTTTAATTGGCCGTATTCGTTGGTGCTGGATGAGAAGGGCATCTACTATGATCCGTCCCGCCCGAGTGGGCTGGAAGACATTTTGAACACCTTGCCTGAACATCCGGAGCGGGCCGAATTGTGCAGCCGGGCTTCCGCCTTGCGTGGTTTTATCGTCGAGAAGGGAATTACCAAATACAACACGGGTGTTGACGCAGTAACCCGTGGTGATTTTTCTGCAAAGGGACGTTTGCTCCTTGTCCCCGGACAGGTGGAGGACGACGCTTCCGTGCGGCTGGGCGGATGCGGGCTGTTTTCCAATGTGGATTTGCTCAAGGCCGTGCGGGAACGCCATCCGGATGCTTTCATCATCTATAAGCCGCATCCTGACGTGGAAAGCCGGAACCGGAAAGGGCGCATACCCGATGAAGAGGCGTTACGGTACGCGGATCGTGTTGTCCGCAACGTGCGTATGGATGTCCTGCTTGGCATCGTCGACGAAGTGCACACGCTCACGTCGCTGACGGGGTTCGAGGCATTGCTGAGGGGAATAGAGGTTCACGCTTATGGGGGGCCTTTCTACGCGGGGTGGGGGCTGACCCATGATCGGATTGATTTCCCCCGCCGGAAAGCCGGGCTTTCGCTTGAGGAGCTTATCGCAGGGACGCTGATACTCTATCCTTCGTATTACGATTGGCAGACGAAGGGATTCTGCACGCCCGAGGACATCTGTTACCGGCTTACCCAGCCAAAAGGGCAAATGCGCGGCAAGTTTTTTATGCGCACCTTTGCGGCGCTCAGGGAAAAGATAAGGAACGTATTCTGATCATGCGTACCTACTTGTTTCTTCAAGGCCCGCACGGGAGTTTTTTCCGTGAGCTGGGGCTGGCGTTACAGCGGGCCGGGCATCGTGTATTGCGCGTCAATATCTGCGGCGGTGACGTGGTGGATTGGCACTCGCGAGAGGCCGTGTGGTATCAGGGGCGGACCACGGACTGGAGCGGTTGGATCGGCGATCTCATGCGGCGCGAAGGCGTTACGGATCTGCTGGCCTTTGGGGACTGGCGGCCTCTGCACCGTGAAGCCATTCTGGTGGCAAGACTGCGGAATATCCGGGTGTGGGCATTTGAGGAAGGGTATTTGCGGCCCCATTATATCACGATGGAAGAGGGCGGGGTCAACGGCAACTCGATGCTTCCCCATTCGCCGGCCCTTTTGCGGGAACTTGCGGAATCCCATCCGGCCCCGCCGTCACCCGTTGCCGTACAGAATCCTCTTTCGGCACGCGTATGGAAGGCTATTGCCTATTATGCGGGGACCATTTTTTTGCGCCCGTTTTTCCCCTGTTTCCGGACGCATCGCCCGCAGAGCGCCGTGAGCGAAGTCTGGGGATGGTTCCTTCGCGTCCTGACCCGCCGCACATGGGAAAGGCGTTCGGCGGAGAGCGTCCGGGAAATCTATCGGTCGCGTGCTCCCTATTTCCTGTTTCCTCTCCAGCTTGATTCGGATTCCCAAGTCCGCCGTTATTCGCCGTTCAGCGGGATGAAGGAAGCCATTGCGCATGTACTGACTTCTTTTGCGCACTCCGCGCCCAAGTCCATGCATTTGCTGATCCGCAACCATCCTCTTGATAACGGGCTCATCAATTACCGGAGGTACATCCGCCGGTTCAGCCATGCCTGCGGGCTGGAAGGCCGGGTTCATTTCGTGGAGTCGGGCAGGGCCGCGCTTATGATGGACCGCAGCGAGGGGATGGTGGTCCTCAACAGCACGATCGGCATTTCCGGGCTTCAGCGGGGGATACCCGTCTATTGCGTTGGCACGTCCATTTATGCGGTGCGCGGGTTGGCTTCGTCGCAGGAAGAGCAGGATCTGGACGATTTTTGGAGCAACCCGCAGAAGCCGTGCCCCGAAACCCTGCGGCATTTCGAGAAAGTTTTGAAATGCCGGACCCTCATCAACGGCAATTTTTATACGGAGGAAGGGGTGCGCCTGGCGATCCAGGGGGTCATGGAACGCATTGCCTGAGATGCCGTTGCGTTATCCCTGTTCTTTTCTATCCTCGGGGAAGCGTGGTTAGCCCGTCGGAGTCCGCGGCGGGCATGTCTTCCACCGCACAAGGACAAGGGTGCGGCAGAGAGTTCTTGGCGGCAGGGGTTATCGTATGCCCGCTCTCCAGCAGGTCCTGGTTTCGTTGGCCTCCGCCACGGAAGTAAACATTCCAGCAGCGCAACATAGATAGGGATTTCAGCCGCAAACCGGAAAGTACACATGGGACGGACTGGTTTCCTGCGCCACGAACGTTTTCCCGGCATCGGATGCGTACAACCCGGCTCTCCGCAGGTATCGTATGGCGGAACGCAAGGGATGCCCCCCGTTATCTCAGGAGGGCACCCTTTGTTTTAACGTATTGACGGGCGATTATGTTTGTATCTCTCTGACGTTGTATTTGAATGGAAATGGAACGCTGTGTATTCCTGATGGAGCATCGTCACAATAGTGAATTATATAACTCATGAGAGTTAGCTGTATTATGGTTATAGAAGAGCTTTTCCCCGTTTTTTACCGGGTGAATCATTGTTTTTTTCACATGATGCTTGACAAGATTGGTTGAAGGTTGCAATAGTGGTTCTACCAAAAGAGAAAGGGAGAACCTCGCATGACGCATTCACAAGAGACTCCAGACCAATCTCAAAAGGCTGAACCTCTTCCCGAAACACGGGAACCCCTCAAGGCATATCAAAGGCTTTCCGAGAAAATACAGGATGCTATCGAAAAGGGCGGGCTCAAGGTGGGGGATAAGCTGCCCCCCGAGCGGGCGCTTGCCGAAACGTTCGGCGTTTCGCGGAACAGCGTCAGGGAAGCCATCCGCACGCTCTCGGAGCAGGGCATCCTCAAGAGCCGCCACGGCGACGGGACGTACATCTGCGGTTCCGATCTCGCGCCGCTGACCGCCGCCCTGCTCAATGCCGTCGACACGGAAGGAAAGTCATTTGACCATATTATGGAGTTCAGGCTCGTCATCGAGCCGTCCATAGCCCGGATAGCCACGGCACGGCATTCCGCCGAGCAGCTCCATCAGCTCAAGATCATTGTCTGCGATCAGCAGTTAAAACTCCTGCACGGGGAGAACGACGGCGAATTGGACGCCCAATTCCATACCCTCTTGGCGGCGGCGACCGGAAACCCGGTTTTCGTCGACATTGTCAGCCATCTGAACGAGCTCTTTTCCCACAACCGCGCGGACGATGTCCGTCTGAAGAGGCGGATGGAAGAAGCCATCAACGAGCATCTGATGATCATCGATGCCCTTGAACGCAAGGATGCGGACGCCTGCTCCGACGCGATGGCGCGCCATCTCCATGCCGTGGCGGAAAAGCATTTTCTGGCGCAGTCCCGGGAAAGGGGGAGCGCATGTTGACCGCCACCGCCGCGCCGCATCCGGCGGCCCCTCCAGCCTCTTCACCCACTTCCCTCTTTCCGGCTTTCTTGCCATTCCCTTTCCCCCGTTTTTCCGGCGGCGTTCCCGCAATCTTCCCCCATGCGCGATGACCCGCGCCTTCGTGGCCCCAAAGTGCTTTTCAATGCCAATGCATTGGAAAGAGACGGTTGATGTGTCAAAACGGCACGGAAAGGCGACTTTCCTCCTCAGCGTAATTTTTTGCCGATTGGAGAACCCCGCATGGACCTCACGTTATGGAAAGACAAGCTTGATGCGTATCTCGACCCTCAGGAAGGCGACATGCTCCGTTTGCTGGAGCGGATCGTCAACATGGATTCCTTCACGACCGACGCGCAGGATGTGGACCAATTGGGGACCGTCCTGACGGATTGGTTGCGCGAGGCGGGTTTCCAGACGTTCATGATGCCCAAGACGGAAGCGCCCGCCGACGAGCCGTGGCAGGCGGATCTTGGCCACGTCTTCATGGCCAAGACGCACGGGCGCGAAGCGGAGCCGGGGATCGTGTTCCTCGGGCATATGGATACGGTTTTCCCCAAGGGTACGGCGCAGGCGCGGCCCTTCAAGATAGAGGGCGATCGGGCCACCGGGCCCGGCGTGGCCGACATGAAGGCGGGGCTTGTGGCCAACCTGTTCGCGGCGCGGGCCTTGAAGCGGCTCGGCCTGATCGATTGCCCTATGACCCTCATGTTCTCGCCCGATGAGGAGCTGGGCTCCCCCTCGGCTTCCCGGACCCTGGCGCAGGTCTTGCCCGGCGCACGCGCCGCCATCAACTCGGAACCCGGCGGCCCCGGCGGGCTTGTCACCGTATCCCGCAAAGGTTCAGGCCATATGTTCCTGAAAGTACAGGGCAAGGCGTCCCACGCGGGGCGCTGTTATGCGGACGGGGCTTCGGCCATCCTTGAAATCGCGCACAAGACGCTGGCGATCGACACTTTTTTGGATCTGGACCGTGGGCTCACCGTCAATACGGGCCTGATCAGCGGCGGGGTTTCCGCCAACTCCGTGGCCCCGTGGGCCGAATCCCGCATCCATCTGACCTACAGGACGCTTGAGGACGGGCAAAAGGTCGTCGCGGGCATCCGTGACGCCGTTTCCCGCACCGTGATCCCCGGAACGTCGGCCTCCATCAGCGGCGGGCTGCGCCTCTATCCCTTCGAGCGCTGCGAAGCGGGCGACAAGCTCTTCGGGCTCGTCAAGGACGCCGGGGAGCTCCTCGGCATGTCCATCAAGGGCCAGCATTACGACAGCGCGTCCGAAGCCGGCTTCAGCTCCAGCCTCGGCGTCCCCACCATCTGCAATATGGGCCCGGAAGGGGAACATATCCACTCCCTCAACGAATACCTTGTCCCTTCTTCCATCGTGAAGCGGTGCAAGCTCATCGCCCTGACGGCGCTGCAGGCTTCCCGCGTTTTCCAGCCGGGCAAATAAAAAACCTGCCACAGGCCTGAACTGGCAGGTTCGGGCTATGGCAGGCAAAGACAGCCAGCGCGGTGTTCCACGGCAAGGGAGCGCATCGCCTGGCGGCGAAACGGGTAAAGGCGATACGTCGTGGTTTGCCTGCGGTTTTGCGGATCGCGGGCAAAACAGAAAGGGCGTCGTTTGCCGTATGGAGGGAAACCAGCGGGTTTTCCTCTTCGGGCAACGGCTTTGTCGCGGAGGGCCGTTTTTCGCAAGCGGTTCTTCCGTGCCGCCCTCATGCCTCGACGGCATCGTCGCATCTACTCGTCTTCCTTTACTTACGGACAAATAGCTGTCGTGTCAACATGGAGACGGTTTTCCCGGAAAAGAACTTCTCCCCTGGCGGTCACTGTCTCCTGTGACAGGAGGATACGATGATTCTTTCTCCCAATGCAATACAGCGCGTTCGTCAAGCTTTTTCGTTTCTCTTCATCCCTCTTGGTGTCTGGATCGCCTTTATCACCTCTCCGGACGGCTTGTCCCCGCAGACCATGAAGGCCCTCGGGATCACGGTATGGGCCGTCGGCTGGTGGATAACGCAGATCGTGCCCGAATATGTTACGGGCCTGCTCATGTGCGTCTTTTGGGCGGCCACGAAATGCGTTCCTTTTCAGACTGCGTTCGCCACATTCTCCACTTCCGGGTGGTGGATCATGGTGGGGGCGTTCGCCCTCGGCGCGGTGGCGGGCAAGACGGGGCTCCTCAAGCGCATCTCCTTGTGCGTGCTGCATCTGTTCCCGGCGTCCTTCGCTGGGCAGGTCTGGGGCCTCATCGCCTCGGGTACGGTCATTTCTCCGCTCATTCCAAGCATTAACGCAAAGGCCACGCTTTCCACGCCCATCGCGCTGAGCATCAGCGACGAGCTGGATATGGAGCGCAAGAAGGCCGGGGCCTGCGGCCTCTTCGGGGCGTGCTATGTCGGGTTCGTGCTCGCGGGGCACATGTTCATGAGCGGTTCGTTCACCCATTATGTGCTGGTGGGTATGCTCCCCCCGGAATACCGCGGCGTCACGTGGCTGGACTGGCTCCTCTGGTCGCTGCCGTGGGGTCTCGTGATGCTCTTCGGCATGGGCCTGTACATCATTTGGGCCTACAAGCCGAGCAAGAGCGTCCGGCTCACCAAGGACAACGTGGCCGAACAGATCAGGAATCTCGGCCCGTTGAGCCGCGAGGAACGGATCACCCTGTGGACGCTCATCATCACGCTGCTCCTGTGGATGACGGAAGCGTGGCACGGCATTTCCTCCGGCGAAGTGGCCGTGACCGCCATGTGCGTGCTGCTGATGTCCAAGGTCATGGATCGGAAGGATTTCAAGAACGGCATAGACTGGCCTTCGGTGGTCTATGTTGGGAGTATCCTCAATCTCGCCGCCGTGATACAGGCCCTGCACGTCGACAGGTGGCTCGGCGTTGCGCTGAAGCCCTACCTCCTGAGCGTCGTGGGCAGCCCGGCTTCGCTCATCGTTGCGATCATCCTGGGCATGTGCGTCATCCGCCTGCTGATCGTCTCCATTTCGTCGGCCGCCGCCATTTTCGTGCTCATCTTTCCGCCGTTGCTCATCCCGCTGGGCATGAACCCGTGGATCGTCTGCATGGTCGCGTTTGCCGGAGGCGATATCTGGTATCTCAAGTACATGAACGCATTCTACCTGTGCGCCGACCTCGGTACTGAAGGCAAGATGGCCAACCACCGCTCCATGATCAAGCTGAGCGCGGCCTATATGGTCATCTGTACGCTCGGCTTCATCGTGTCCATTCCCTTCTGGAGGATGTTCGGGCTGTTGCAGTAGCCGGGCCGCCGCCGTGGTTTCCTGACGTTTCCCGCGTCCCCCTTCATCCGGCATGAAGGGGGACGCTTTTGTGGATAAGGGGAAAGGCTTCATCAAGAAGCGTTTGCTTTCGATCCGTTAGGCTATTCCGTGTACAAAAGGACGCGCCTCGCTATGGTGTGGCTCAATATAGCAGGCTCGTATCATATGCCTCCGTTGCGGGCCAATTCCTGGCTCACATTCTGCTGGAGCGTTTCCGTGGAGCTTTCCATGGGGGGCGTGTAAGGTTCGCTGTATTGTTGCGGCTGGGCGTCATGCACCGCGGTTTCTGTGGGGGCGGATACTGTCGGCGCTCCACCGTCTTCGGACGAGGGCAGGGGCGAAGCGTCGGGGGCTGCGCCGTCTTCTGGGGGCGTACCGTCCGTAGCCGCGGTTTCGTGCCCTTGCCCGGAACCGGAGGAGGCGTAATGGTTCAAAACGCTGGCCAGGGAATCGCCTTCCGGCTGGAGGTAGTCCGGAAGCGTGGAAGTTGCGCCCGTACCTGGGGGCACGGCTTCTCCCGTTTCCGCCGTGACGGACAGCGAAGCCGTCTGCGGGGCGGCATACGTCCCCCCTCCGGAAGGTTCGTCAAGGCCGTGGATGGTGACGGTCAGGGTGTTGCTCCCCGTGCCGCCGTGATTGTCGGTCACGGTATAGGTGAAGGTGTCGGTCAGCGTGTTCCCGGCATTCAGGTTCTGCACGGCGGGCAGGGCATTGTTGAGGATGTACGTGTAGGTGCCGTCGGCATTGAGGGTCAGGGAACCGTACGCGCCCGGCTCGGCGATCTGGGGCGTGAAGGAAAGGATGTCGTTTGGAACGCCGTAGTTGTCCGGGTCATGCGGGGCGGGGAGCGTGCCGGTTACCAGAGTCTGCACGTCTTCCGTCACGTCGGCCGTGGCCGCCGCCACCGAGGGGCTGTCGTTGACTCCGTTGATGGTCACGGTAAGGGTGTTGGACCCGGTTCCACCGTGGGCGTCCGTCACCGTGTAGGTGAAAGTGTCGGTCAGGGTTTGCCCTTCGCCCAGCCCCTGTACTGCGGCTAGGCTGTTGTTCAGGGTATAGGTGTAGTGCCCGTCGGCGTCGAGGTTCAGGGTGCCGTACAGGCCCGCCCCGCCCGCAATGGGGACGAAGCTCACGCTGTCGCCGCTGTCCGGATCGGTGGGCGCGGGCAGGATGCCGGAAGCCGCGGCCGCCGTGTCTTCGGTAACGGAAGCCGTAGCCGCGGCGACGGCGGGGAGATCGTTGACGCCGTAAATGGTGACGGACAGCGTGGCGTTTCCGGTGGCCCCGTGGTTGTCCGCGACCTGATAGGTGATGGTGTCGGTGAGGGTCGCCCCCGCGCCAAGCTGCCGCACGGCGTCCGCCGCGTTGTTCAGCGTGTAGGTCCATGAGCCGTCGGCGGCAAGGGTCAGGGTGCCGTAGCTGCCCGCCTCCGCAGCCAGCGGCACGAAGCTCAGGACGTCATGGATGTTCGGGTCGGCGGGGGGCGGCAGGATGCCCGTCGCCAGAACCTGATCCCCGGAAACGGCGGCCGTGACCGAGGCGGTGGCGTCGGCGGCCGTGGGCGCGTCGTTGCTGCCGTTGATGGTGATGGTGAAGACGCCCGCGCCGGTGGTCCCGTGGCTGTCGATGACCGTGCAGGAGAAGACGTCCTGCAGGCTTTCCCCGGCGCCCAGTTCCCTTACCGTATCTAGTGTGCTGTTCAGGACATACGTGTAGGTGCCGTCGGCGTTGAGGGTGAGTGTGCCGTACAGCCCCGCCTGGGCCGTCAGCGGCTGGTAGGACGCCGTGTCGTGGGCGTCCGGGTCATGCGGCGGAGGCAGAACGCCCGTCAGCGTCAGATCCGTGCGCGCAAAGGCCGCCGCGGCAAGGCTCATCGTCGGCGCGTCGTTGGTGCCGTTGATGGTCACGGTCAGGGTATTCGAGCCGATCGCGCCGTGGTTGTCGATGGCCTGATAGGTAAAGGTGTCGGTCAGGGTTTCGCCGGTGCCCAGAGCCTGCACGGAGGGCAGGGCGTTGTTGAGCACGTAGATGTAGCGTCCGCCGGCTGTCAGGGTGAGCGTTCCATATGTTCCGGCCTGTGCCGAGAGCGGCACGAAGCCGATCGCGTCGTGTATGTTGATGTCCTGGGGGGCGGGAAGCGTGCCCGTGGCCGTGAGGGCCAGATCCTCGGTGACGGAGGCGGTCGCGGCGGCCACGGTTGGCGCTTCGTTGCCGCCGTTGATGGTGACGGTCAGGGTGCCGCTTCCCGTGAGGCCGTACTGATCCTGGGCCTGGCACAGGAACACGTCCTGAAGCGTATCCCCTATGCTCAGTTGCCGCACGGCGCTGAGGCCGCTGTTCAGGGTATAGGCATAGGTTCCGTCGGCGTTGAGGGTGAGCGTGCCGTACAGCCCCGCCTGAGCCGTGAAGGGAGTGAAGCTGACGGTGTCGTGGGCGTCGGGATCGCCGGCGATCAGCGTCCCCGCCGCCGTGACGGTTCCGCCCACGCTGACGGATGCGGCCTGCGGCCCCAGCACCGGCGCGTCGTTGGTGCCGTTGATGGTCACGGTCAGGGTGCCTGTGCCCGTGCCGCCCTTGTCGTCCGCGATGCCGTAGGTGATGGTGTCGGTCAGGCTTTCCCCCTGCCCGAGGCCGATTACGTCCGGGGAGTGGCCGTTGAGCGTATAGACGTACCCGCCGTGGGCGTCGAGGCTCAGGGTGCCGTACCGGCCCGTCAGGGTGGCGGGCGTAAAGGATACGGTGTCGTGGATGTCGGGATCATCCGGGCTGGGCAGCACGCCGGTTACGTAGGGCGTGTGCTCGGCGATGACGGCGGCGGACGCGGCTACCGTGGGCGGATTGTTGATCCCGTTGACGGTGACGGTCAGCGTGCCGGACGCTGCGCCGCCGTGCCCGTCGACGACGCTGTAGGCGAAGGTGTCGGTGAGCGTTTCCCCCTGCCCAAGGCCCTGTACGGCGGGCTGTGACTGGTTCAGCACATAGGTGTAGGAACCGTCGGCGTTGAGGGTCAGGCTTCCGTAAATCCCGGCCCGGGCGGCGATGGGGACGTAGACAGGCGCGTCGTGGATGTCGGGATCCGTGGGTGCGGGCAGCACGCCGCTCACGGAGGCGGCTGTTTCCAGAATCGACGCGGTCAGGGGCGTGACGATGGGGTTATCGTTGGTGCCGTTGATGGTCACGGTCAGAGTAGCGCTGCCTGTGGCCCCGTGGTTGTCGATGACTTGATAGGCAATGGTGTCGGTGAGGGTTTCCCCGACGCCGAGCCCCTGCACGGCGGGCAGGGTGTTGTTCAGGACGTAGGTGTAGTGGCCGTCGGCGGCCAGCGTCAGCGTTCCGTACGCGCCCGCCCGGGCGGCAAGGGGGATAAAGGCCACGGTATCGTGGAAGTCGGGATCGCTCGGCCGTGGCAGGACGCCGGAGGTGGAGAGGGCCGTATCTTCGGTGACGGAAGCCGTGGCCGCCAGCGCTGCGGGTGCGTCGTTGGCCCCGCTGATGGTGATGGTCAGGGTGTTGGAGGCCGTGCCTCCATGCCCGTCGCTGACCGTATAGGCGAAAGAATCGGTGAGGGTTTCCCCGACGCCGAGCCCCTGCACGGCGGACAGGCTGTTGTTGAGGGCGTAGCTGTAGGTGCCGTCCGCATTCAGCGTCAGCGTGCCGTAAGCCCCGGCTGTGCCGAGCTGTGGCAGGAAGGCCGGAGTATCGTGGATGTCCGGGTCCGTGGGCAGGGAAAGGGTTCCGGCCAGGATGGCCGTGTCTTCCGTGATGGCTCCCGAGCTGGGGGCCACGGACGGCAGATCATTGGTGCCGTTGATGGTGATGGCCAGTGTGGTCTGGGTCAGGCCGCCCTTGCCGTCGCTGACCGTGGCGGCGAGGGTGTCGGTGAGGGTTTCTCCGACGCCGAGCCCCTGCACGGCGGGCAGGGTGTTGTTCAGGACGTAGGTATAGCGGCCGCTGGCCGCGAGGGTCAGGGTGCCGTAGGCTCCGGCCGTGCCGGTCTGGGGCAGGAAGACCACCGTGTCGTGGGGGTTGGGGTCCGGGGGTGCCGTCATGATGCCGGTGAGCACGGTGCTGGTGTCTTCGGTCACGCTGCCCGCGGTGATGGTTCCGGTCAGGGGCGGCGTATTGATCCCGTTGACGGTGACGGTCAGCGTGTTCGTGGCGGTGCCGCCGTGATTGTCCGTCACCGTGTAGGTGAAGGTGTCGGTCAGGGTTTCCCCGAGCCCAAGCTGCTTCACCACGGCGAGGCTGTTGTTCAGGGTGTAGACATACGCGCCCGAGGCATCGAGCGTCAGGCTGCCGTACAGGCCCGCCGCGCCCGTCTGAGGCACGAAGACCGGAACGTCGTGGGCGTCCGGATCCTGCGGCGTCGGCAGGGTTCCCGCCGTCTGGGCCACGCCTTCGGTGATTACGGCGTCGGCCGCGTCCACGGTGGGCGCGTCGTTGGTGCCGTTGATGGTGACGGTCAGGGTGTTGGTGGCGGTGCCGCCGTGCCCGTCCGTGACCGTATAGGTAAAGGTGTCGGTGAGCGTGTCCCCCTCTCCCAGGGCGTGCACGGCGGGCAGGCCGTTGTTCAGCGTGTAGGTATAGGCCCCGGCGGGGCTGAGGAACAGCGTGCCGTACTGCCCCTGTGTGGAGAGCTGCATGACGAACTGCGGCCTGTCTCCGGCGTCGGGGTCTGTCGGCGCGGGCAGTATGCCGCTGGCCGTGAGCAGGGTGTCCTCCTGTACGCTGGCCGTAGCGGAGGCTACCCTGGGGGCGTCGTTGACGCCGATGACGGTGATGGTCAGGGTATTGGTGACGGAGGCCCCGTGGTTGTCGGCCACGGTGTAGGCAAACGTGTCGTAGGCGATCTGGCCCGCGCCCAGGCTGTGCAGGGCGGCGCTGTCGGTCAGGGCGTAGGTGTAGGTGCCGTCGGCCCGCAGGGTCAGCGTACCCCATGTTCCGGCCCGATTGGTCTGGGGCACGAAGGAGACGGTATCGCGGATGTCGGCGTCATAGGGAGTGGGCAGCAGGCCGGAGAGGGCGTTGGCCGGGCCTGCCGCCTCCTCGCCGATGGAGGCCGACGCGTTGCCCACGGTGGGCGCGTCGTTGGTGCCGTTGATGGTGAGGGTCAGAGTGCTGGCGGCGGTGCCGCCGTGCCCGTCCGAGACGGCATAGGCGAAGGTGTCGGTCACGGATTCGCCCGGCCCCAGCCCCTGCACGGCGGCGGAGCTGTTGTTCAGGACATATACATAGGAGCCGTTGGCGTTGAGGGTCAGGGTACCGTACAGGCCCGCCGTGGAAGACTGGGGCACGAAGGTCACGATGTCGTTGACGTCCGGATCGGGCACGGGCCGCAGCGAACCCAGGGCTACGGCCTTGACGTCTTCGGTGAGGCTTGCGGTTTGCACCGTGGGCACGGGCAAATCGTTGGTGCCGCTGATGTTCACGGTGAGCGTGCCGACCGTGATGCCGCCGTGCTGATCCTTGACCGTATAGTTGAAGGTTTCGGACAGGCTCTCGCCCTGCCCGAGTGCCTGCACTACGGACAGGCTGTTGTTCAGCGTATATGTGTAGGCCCCGGCGGCGTTGAGGGTCAGGGTGCCGTACAGCCCCGCCGTGGTCTGCGGCGTGAAGCTCAGTAGGTCGCTGACGATGCCGTCCCGTGTGTTGTCCGGGTCCGTGGCCGCAATGATCCCGCTGGACAGGAGGAGCGTGTCCTCCTGCACGCTGACGCTGACGGACGGGGCCACGGGCGTGTCGTTGGTGCCGTGGATGGTCACCGCGTAACTTCCGTTCAGGGCGGCGCCGAGGATGTTGGTCACCTTGTAGGGGAGCACGTCCAGCAGTGTCTCGCCCGTAGTCAGGCCCTGCACCGCGCCCAGATTGTTGTTCAGCGTATAGGTGTAGGAGCCGTTGGCGTTCAGGGTGAAAGTGCCGTAGAGGCCGTTCAGGGTGGTGGCGCTGTACGTCAGCCCGTTGAGCAGGCCGCTCAGGATGCCGAGCGGGTCGGCCGGGACGGGCAGCGTGCCCGAGGGGGCGAGCCGGCCGTCTTCCGTGACGTTGCCGGGGCCGGAGAGCTCGCCCGTTTCCTGAAGGCCGCTGATGGTCACGGTCAGGGTATTGCTTCCGGTGCCGCCGCGGTTGTCCGTCACCGTGTAGGTAAAGGTGTCGGTGAGCGTCTGGCCCGCCTGCAGCGCCTGCACGGCGGGCAGGTTGTTGATCAGGGTATAGAGGTACGTGCCGTCCGCATTCACCGTCAGGGTGCCGTAGGTTCCGGCAGTGGCCGTCTGGGGGATGAAGGCCACGGTGTCATGGGTGTCCGTGTCCCGTGGGGCGGGCAGGCTTCCGCTGGCGGTGATTTGGGCGTCCTCGGTGACGGAGGCTGCCGCCGCCGCTACGGTGGGCGCGTCGTTGGTGCCGTTGACGGTCACGGTCAGGGTGTTGGTGCTGATGCCGCCGTGCTGATCCTGGACGGCATAGGAAAAGACTTCCTGAAGGGTTTCCCCGACTCCCAGACGCTGCACGACGGCAAGGCTGTTGTTCAGGGTGTAGGTGTAACGCCCGGCGGCGTCCATGACCAGCGTGCCGTAGATGCCCTGCACGGTGGCGGGCACGAAGGAGAGGATGTCGCTGATCACGCCGTCCTGGGTGTTGTCGGGATCGGAAGGCGCGGGAAGCGTGCCGCTCGCCACCGTCGCGGCGTCTTCCGCGACCTGGACGGTGGCCGGAGTGGTCAGCGGCGGGTCGTTGGCGCCGTTGACGGTGATGGTCAGCGTGCCGGTCGAAGCCGCGCCGTGGTTGTCCGTGACCGTATAGGTGAAGGTGTCGGTCAGCGTTTCGCCCGTGGTCAGGCCCTGTACCGCGCCGAGGCTGTTGTTGAGGGCATAGAGCCACGTGCCGTCGGCGTTGAGGGTCAGGGTGCCGTACAGCCCCGCTTGGGCCACCTTGGGCGTATAGGCCAGCACATCGGAGCCCGCTCCGTCCAGGGTATTGTCCGGATCCGTCGCGGCCAGCCTGCCCGAGGCCGTGAGCACGGAGTCTTCCTTGACCGAGCCTCCGCCGGGCGAGGCCGTGGGGGCGTCGTTGGTGCCCTGGATGGTGATGGTCAGGGTGTTGTTGCCCACCGCGCCGTGGCTGTCTTTCACGGTGTACAGGAACACTTCGGACAGCGTGTCGCCCACGCCGAGCCCCTGTACGGCGGCCAGATTGTTGTTGAGGACATAGGTATAGGTACCGTCGGCGTTGAGGGTCAGGGTGCCGTAGCGTCCCGCTTCACCCGTTTTGGGGATGAAGGACACGGTATCGTGGGCGTCGATGTCTTGCGGCGCTTCAAGCAGAATAAATCATGCACCAGAGAAGTCTTTCACATAAATCAGCGTAGGCCGTCCCAGCCCTTGCCGTTTACGTTCGATCAGGCCGATGCCCTTGGAACTGTCCAGTTCAGCAAAGAGCCGTGCCGCTTTCTCAGAACGGCAGTGCAGGGTAGACATGACTTCCTCTGCTGTAAAGATAATAAAGACACGGTTCTGCTCGTCGATCCAGCCGTTTCGATAAGACAACTCCATACGGTCAAGCAGTAATCCATACAGTAGCTTTGCGTCGGTCGAAACCTCCGCAAAGCGCTCATCAGTCAACAGCAGCTTGGGGATCCGAAAGAACGCGTATTGTTCACCAGCGCGACCGTAGTAATAGGGTAAATTAAGCAATATTCCCACGCCTTTTATCACCGCCTCTGTGTATAACTGAGCACCCTTTACTTGTCACATTGATCTCCTGCGTCAAAAGCAATTCCACACTATCACCTCCGAGTGTATGGTTTTCTCTATATACGCAAAATACCATAACAAAGCGATACAAAGTGCTCCGCTACTTTTTGTATTGCTTCACCATGACGGAGTCAATTTCTATGTCACTGCATTTTAGCCAGCACAGGTATCAATTTGTATCCACTTCTAACAACTATAGCCGCGCATTTCTCTACTAAAAACGCCATATCAAGGCTTGTCCAACCTTGCTACGGCGTTTTAGGTGTAATCATAGAGGATGTTAAATTATTTTGAATTGCCGAAAGCCACATGGTTGCGGCATTTTCTGGTTGTGCATATATCAATGGCCCCACGGGTCCGACTGGACCGAGCGATACGCGCGCGGCGGCAGCTGTTGCCGATGCGACAAGCGTAGAGGACGTCGTCGAGCAGTTCAACGCGCTGCTGGCAAATCTCCGCGCAGCGGGTCTCCTCTCGACCTGAGCAATAAGCGGTGCGGCGCAAGCCGCACCGCGATACATATATAAAAGGAGGAATCATCATTTCCTACCGCGTCTGCGTTTACGCCATCTGTAAAAACGAGTCGCAGTTTGTCGAGCGCTTCATGGACTCGATGTCCGAGGCGGACGACATCTGCGTGCTCGACACGGGGTCAACGGACGATACGGTCGAAAAACTCAGAGCCCGCGGCGCGCACGTCGAGCAGAAGGTTATTTCGCCGTGGCGCTTCGATGTCGCGCGCAGCGAATCGCTGAAGCTCATCCCAAAGGACACCGATATTTGCTGCTGCATCGACCTCGACGAGCAGTTCCGGTCCGGCTGGCGCGAAAAGCTTGAGCGCGCGTGGCAGCCGGACACAACACGCGCCCGCTACCGCTACACGTGGAGCTTTCTGCCCGATGGGCGCGAGGGCTGTGTCTTCTGGACGGACAAAATTCACAAAAACGGCTGCTACCGCTGGGTAAATCCGGTGCACGAGGTTCTTCAATATCTGGGCGAGGGCGGCGAGCGCTTTATCGACGCCGAGGGCGTGCAGCTCGACCACCACCCCGACCCGAGCAAATCGCGCGGGCAGTATCTTCCACTTTTAGAGCTTGCCGTGCGGGAGGACCCGCAAAACGACCGCAACCGCCACTATTTAGGCCGCGAGTACATGTTCCGCGGCGAGTGGGCGCAGGCAGTCTCGACCCTGAAGGCGCACCTCGCGATGCCGCAGGCCGTGTGGCGCGATGAGCGCTGCGCCTCGATGCGCTACATCGCGCGCTGTCTGCGTCGTTTGGAGCGCGAGGACGAAGCCGCGCTCTGGCTGCACCGCGCCATCGCGGAAGCGCCGCACCTGCGCGAGCCGTATCTGGAGTTTGCCGACCTGCTTTATCAGCAAAAGGACTGGTGCGGCGTCATTTTTATGGTAAACTGCGCGCTCGCGATCACCGAGCGGCCGCGCACCTATATCTGCGAGCCGTTCGCGTGGGGCAGCTTCCCCTACGATCTGCTGAGCATCGCGTACTTTCACCTTTCGCAGTGGGAAAGCGCGCTGAAAAACGCAGAAAAAGCGTTTGCGCTTGCACCGGACGATGCGCGTTTGCAGGAAAACTGCGCACTGCTCAGGGCGAAAATTCAGAAAGAAAGCCGTATTTGATGGCTTTCTTCGGTTTTCAGTTGCTTTTTCTGCCGCCGTATGATAGACTATTAGAGATTATAAACCGAGGGGGCGCGGCAATGGAGCTGTGCGAACGCTACTTACATTATATGAGCGCGCTGTGCGAGGGCACAATGCCCGCGCCGCCGGAGCTTGCGCTCACCGCCGATACCACTGAGGAGCGCGCCGCGCAGCTGCAAAGCGCGCTGAAAAGTATGAGTGTGCCGGACTTTGTGCGCCTGTGCGCCAAAAGCGCAGGCGACGAGCTGGACGAGGCGATATTCAACCATTTCAGCGAGGAGGATTTCTCCCGCGCACTACTGCAAATGCTCACCGCCGCGGCGGAACTGGAGCATCCCGAGGAAAAGCCGCCCGCAGCAGGAAGTACCCCTGATCCCGACGCGGGCAAGCACGCGTTCGAGGTCTTCTGCGACTGCGTGGAGCTCGACGAGCAGCTCGTCGCGTACCTCATCGACATTTTGAAATGCGGGGACAAGGCCGCGTTCTACAAGCTCTCGCAGGTCACGACGCAGCTGGACCTCGACCCGCGCGAATTTCTCTACTGGCTCGCCCATCGCGAGGACTACGGCACGGACGATGAGCGCGCCTGCGCGGCCATCATGGACGCGTGCTTCGCGCGCCTCTATGAAGAAAAGCAGGGCGAGCTTCTGGGGGCACTGCTCTCAGGCGATCAGAAGACGTTCGAACTCTTCCGCACCGAAGCGCCCGAGCTGCGGCACCTGCCTGCCGCGACCTATGAATGGTACAGTAAAAACTATCTGGACCGCGACTATCCGCTGCGGTTTATTCTAATGTGCAACGGCGTCGAATTTCCCGACACGCCGGAGGAGGACAAATGAACAGAGATGAAATGTACCTGTCGCTCGGCGTGAGCGACAAAGTGCTTCAATTCGGCGAGGCCGTTTTAGACGAGCTCAAACCCCGCTTTGCCGGAATCGAAGAGATCGCTGAGCTCAATCAGGCGAAAGTCATCGGCGCGATGCAGAAAAACCGCGTGAACGCGACACACTTCGCCGCCTCGACCGGCTACGGCTACGATGACGAGGGGCGCGACAATTTGGAGCGCGTCTACGCGAGTGCCTTCCACACCGAGGCCGGGCTCGTCCGCCCGCAGATCACCTGCGGCACACACGCGCTGGCCATCGCGCTGTCCGCCAACCTGCTGCCGGGCGACGAGATGCTCGCTATCTCCGGCAAGCCCTACGATACGCTTGAGGAGGTCATTGGTCTTCGCGAAAGCCCGTGCTCGCTCAAGGAGTACGGCGTCAGCTATGCGCAGGTCGACCTGCGCGAAGACGGCAGCTTTGACTTCCCCGCCATCGAGCGCGCGCTGAACGATAAGACGAAGCTCATCCACATCCAGCGCTCCAAGGGCTACTGCCCGCGCCCGACGATCTCGGTCGACGCCATCGGCGAGGCCATCGCGTTCTGCAAAAAGCTGCGCCCCGACGTCGTCGTCATGGTCGACAACTGCTACGGCGAATTTGTCGAGGCGAACGAGCCGAGCGACTTCGGCGCAGATATGATCGTCGGCAGCCTTATCAAAAACCCCGGCGGCGGCCTCGCCCCCATCGGCGGCTACATCTGCGGCACGCAGAAGTGCGTCGATCGCTGCGCCTACCGCCTTTCCGCCCCCGGACTTGGACAGGAGGTCGGCGCAAACCTCGGATTGATGCCTGCGCTGTATCAGGGCTTCTTCCTCGCCCCCAGCGTCGTCTCCGGCGCGGTCAAGGGTGCGGTGTTCGTCGCCGCGTGCTATGAAAAGCTTGGCTTCACCGTCGTTCCGTCGTCGAAAGAGGCGCGCCACGACATCATCCAGTGCGTCGAGCTTGGCTCGCCTGAGGGCATGGTCGCCTTCTGCAAGGGCATCCAGTCCGCCGCCGCGGTCGACAGCTATGTCGACCCTGTCCCCGCGCCGATGCCCGGCTACGACTCCGACGTCATCATGGCGGCGGGCGCATTCGTGCAGGGCAGCTCCATCGAGCTCTCGGCCGACGGTCCCGTGCGCGAGCCCTACGCCGTCTACTATCAAGGCGGTCTCACCTGGTACCACGCCAAGCTTGGCGTGCTGCTGTCGCTGCAAAAGATGCTCGACGCCGGACTCATCACCCTGCCGTAACGAAAATTTCCCCTTCCGTAAAGGATACCGCTTTTTTATGCTCATCCGTAGAACACCCGCAACCAACCGGCATTTTCGCCGCCGTCCGCCCCCGCGTACTGTTTGTTTTTCCATCTGACATAAAAAATCTAACAGTACAAAGGAGTTTAACAATTCAATATGTGGTTCTGGCTTTCTCTGATCGCGCTGCTCTGCTGGAGCGGCAGCGACCTGTTTTCCAAGATCGGCTGTCAGGGGGAGGACGATCATCTCGCCCACCTCAAGATGGTCATTGCCGTCGGTACCGTGATGGGTCTTCACGCCGCGTTCGAAATTTTCGTCGGCGGCACGGAGATCAGCTGGTCCATTATCTGGACGTATCTGCCCGTATCGCTGCTGTACATCGGCTCGATGACGCTCGGCTATCTCGGCCTCCGCTACATTGAGCTGTCCGTCTCGTCGCCGATCTGCAACTCGTCGGGTGCGCTCGTCGCCGTGATGACGCTGCTGTTCGTCGGCGGTGAGGACTATTCCCCGCTCGCCCTCGGCGCGATCGTCCTCGTCTGCGTGGGCGCGATCGGCCTCGGTGTGGTGGATGCCACGGAGGACCCCGAGCTGCGCGCCGCCCGTCAGGTGGAGGGCAACCGCAAGTATTCCAAGAGCTTCCTGGCCCTCGCCCTGCCCGCGGCCTACTGCCTGCTCGACGCCGCCGGCACCTTTGCCGACAACCGCGTGCTCGAAACGCTGGACGAGGGCAGCGCAAACTGCGCCTACGAGCTGACGTTCCTGTTTGCCGCGGTGCTGTGCTTCATCTACGTGGTCTTCATCAAGAAGGATCGCCTGCTGCCCAAGCGAGAAGCGCCGAAGTACATCGGCGCCATCTGCGAAACGGCCGGTCAGTTTGCCTATATCTATGCCATCGCGGACACATCGCACCTTGCGATGTCCGCGCCGATCATCAGCTCCTACTGCGCGGCTAGCGTGCTGTGGAGCCGCCTCTTCCTGAAGGAAAAGCTCTCGTGGAAGCACTACGTGATGATCCTGCTCGTCGTCATCGGCATCGCCGTGATGGGCGTGTTCGATATTTGATCTTTATGCATAAAAAAGAGTGTTCCCGCCAAGGCGGGAGCACTCTTTTTCTTTTTTCAAGCCTTTTTGATGGGGTGGCGGAGAACGGTCTTCCGCTTTTCCGCCGCGACGCGGCGCGGGTCGGAGAGATAGATCTCGTGGTGCAGGCGGACGTCGTTCAGGTCGTTTTCATACCCGTTTTCGCGCAGAAATGCGTCCATCTTCGCAACGGACTCCAGCTCATCGTCGAATGAGCCGAGGTGCAGGATCTGCACGCAGAGCCCCTCGTCGACGGCCAGAAATTCCGCTTTCGAGCAGTCGAGCTTTTTCTTCTTTGCTGCCGCCTCGACCGCCCAGTCGAAGTCCGCTTTCGTAACGAAATCCGGCAGGCGCAGGACAGAGATCCAGCGAAAATCCGATTTTCGCCCATAGTCGACCGTCTCCGTGTCCGGCATCTGCCAGAAGCCCTCGAGCGGCGGCACGACATAGTCGAAAAAGCTGTCGATCTCGTGTCCCGCGCGCTTGCTCATCTTGAGCGTGTAGGCCACGGCGTAAAGTACACCGATGGCGCGCTGATACGCGCCATTTTCCTCGTTTGGGTCACCCCGCCCGCGCACGGCGATATAGTTTGCGCACGGCACGGTCACGATCTCCGGCTTTGCCTTCGGCAGGTAAAATTCCCTGTATTCTTTCTTGAAGTCAAAGGGCATAGGCGTCTCCTTTTTCAGTCCAGTGGGATGTCCAGCACGTTCACACCGCGCTTGAAGGCGTATTCGATCGTCGAACGCGTCCCGCCGCGCGCGCCGTCGTTCACGGCGATCAGCAGGCTCGCATGGTCGACCATGTAGCGGTTGCGCCGCTGCATGCAGCCCGGCGTGTAGCTCTGCTGCACCATGGTCTCATAGTCGCAGCGAGCTAAAATGTCGCGGTAGCGGGATTTTTGCGCTTCGCCCCAGCCGTCCGCCTGCGAGGGACACGGGATGGCCGCCTCGAGCGTGATGTGCGGGTATGTGCTTTTCAGCGCCAGCACGGTTTCGGCAAAGTAGAGGTCACAGCCCTCGGCCATACCGCAGATGAAATGTTCCATCCCCTCGTGGATGGCGCTCTCCACCGCGGCGCGCAGCTTCGCCTTGAGGGCGATACAGCGAAGGTCGCTTTCATCTTCTCCCCACGGCAGCTTCCCCGGCCGGTGGCCGGTGAATGCGCAGGAACAGGGTCTCCCCCGCATGGACATCGCCTCCTCTCTCTTTGCTATTATAGAACATTCGTTCGTCTTTGTAAAGCATTTTCCCTCTTGACAAACCGAAAATTTGTCGTATACTCAAGCTATCAACTGAATCACTTGTCTTCGAGGCGGGGTGAAACTCCCCACCGGCGGTTACAGTCCGCAAGCGGTATTTTTTATCGCACGAACCGGTGAAATTCCGGTACCGACGGTCACAGTCCGGATGAGAGAAGATGTGCTGCGCGATCTACCACGCAATTTTCACGCTCTTTTGCGTCATGCACCTTGGAAGACTTGTTCTTTCAGGGGAAATGACAAAAAGGAGTGTATTTTTATGTCCGAATCCAATGCCAGCGCCATCTCCACCCCCCGTGCGGTCAGCCGCACCCACAAGCTCACGGTGACCGCCATGCTCTCGACCGTCGCATTTTTGCTGATGTTCATCGAGTTCCCGATCCCCGCGCTCATCCCCGCGTTCGTCAAGCTCGATATCTCTGACCTTCCAGAGCTTCTGGCGGCGTTCTCGCTCGGCCCCATCTACGGCGTGATCGTCACGCTGCTCAAGAACGTGCTGTTCTCCGTGCTGCACGGCACGTCGTCCGCGTACGTCGGCGAGCTTTTCAACTTCATCATGGGCAGCGTGTTTTCCTTCACCGCGGGCTTCATCTATCAGAAGAAAAAGTCCCGCAAGAACGCGCTTATCGGCGCTCTCGTCGGCGCGCTGCTGATGGCGGTGCTGTCTGTGCCCCTCAACTACTTTGTGGTCTACCCCGCCTACGTTGTGTGCTATCACCTGCCGCTTGAAGCCATCATCGGCATGTATCAGGCCATCCGTCCCTCGACCAACGGCCTTCTTGAGTGCCTGATGGTCTTCAATATGCCGTTCACCTTTGTCAAAGGCATGATCGATGTGGCGCTGTGCTTCCTCATCTACAAGCCGCTCTCCCCGCTGCTGCACAAATAATATCAGAAAGGAGCTGCACGTCCATGGCGCTCGACTGGGGCATTCTTCACTGGATCCAGAACAACATCTCCTGCCCGTTTCTCGACGCCGTGGTCCCAAAGCTCACGATGCTCGGCAACGCCGGCATCATCTGGATCCTCGCAGGCGTTCTCCTGCTGTGCACAAAAAAATACCGCCGTCAGGGCGCGCTCGTGCTGATGGGTCTGCTCGCGGGACTTCTCGTTGGAAATGTTGCGCTCAAGCATCTCGTCGCGCGCTCGCGGCCCTGCTGGCTCGATCCCTCCGTGCAGCTTTTGATCGCCACGCCGACGGACTACTCGTTTCCCTCGGGACACACGCTGTCCTCGACGATCGCCGCAACGATCCTGACGAAGACCGACCGGCGTTTCGGCTATGTTGCCATTCCGCTCGCGGTGCTCATCGCCCTGTCGCGGCTGTACCTGTACGTCCACTTCCCGAGCGACGTGTTTGCCGCAGCGCTGCTGGGTCTTCTGATTGGCGAGCTGACGTTCCGCTATGGTGGAAAGCTGCTCGACAAAATTTCCCGCAGGCAAAAGCAATAAAGAAACCCCGCACACCGTTTCAAAACGGTGTGCGGGGTCTTTACATTTTGGGCATTTATACCTTTTTCGCCGCAAGGAACAAATTCGGCGGCGCGGGAAAGAGATTCTCCCGCTCCAGCACCGCGAACCCCGCGTCGGTGACCGACCGTTCGAGCGAGCGCATCGTGTCAAATGCAACGTAGGGGCGTTTGCCAGTCTTGTATTCGAACCACTTGCGCACTCGCTCGCGCGTGAGCCCCTCTCCCAGACAGTCCGATACCAGCAGCAGCGTTCCCTGCGGCTTCAAGAGCGCGCGGATGCGCGCAAGCGCCGCGCTCCGATCTTCGATGTAGAGCAGCACATTGCAGGCCAGCACCGCATTGAAAGATCCCTCTGCAAGGCAGCCGTCGAACAGATCCGTCTGCGTGACGGTCACGTTCTCCACGACCTGCGCTTTGACTTTTTCCTGCGCGCGGCGCACCATTTCACCGGATACGTCGATCGCGCGCACAGACTGCACCGAGGGCGCGACCGCAAACGTCACGATCCCCGTCCCGCAGGCAAAGTCCAGCACGGTATCCGTCGGCTTGAGATATTTTTTGAAACACGCGGCTGTCTTTTCATAGGCCTCCGCGTAGTAGGTGCCGACTTGCGCGTCGTAATTCTGCGCACGGCCGTCCCAAAACTCGCTCACCGTCGACATACCGTTTTCCTCTCTCTTTTTTCTCTTTTCGATCAGGCGTTTTGCTTTCCGCCCTTGAACACCATGTGAACGCCGTCGCTGCTGGTGAGATACGCCATCGGCCCGTAGGCCTTGATGCCGAACTCCAGCACATCGCCCACATGGACCTTGTCCTTCACGGCCTCGACGTCGAGAATCGTGTGGTCAGACGACGCGCCGATGACCTCGATGCCCTCCATGCGCGGGACAAGATCGAAGCAGTTACCGTAATCCACGCGGCCCATCGCGACAAGCGCACGGCGGCGGATGCCGCGATCCTCGTAGTGGCCAACCTCGCCGAAGGCGTTCACGCTCAACTCGCCGACCGGAAAGCTCGGCTTGTCGCGGCACTCGATGACCTCAGCCTTGATCGTCATGACGCCCGTTTCCAAAAAGTCGGGAGCGAAGTTGTCCGTCTCGCCGCGAAGCCCGATGTCGCCAAGGCGCAGCAGGTTGATGCGGTAGGGCATCGTGCCGTTCATCGCCATGTAGGCGGATGTCGACGCGCCGCCGCTGATGTAGTCAAGCTTGCGGCCGATCTCGCGCTCAATGTCGGACGCGAGGCTGACAAGGCCCTGCATGTTGCGCTTATTCGGCGTGACAGAGCCGTAGCAGCTCAAATTGACGCCCACGCCCGCAAGGCGCAGGTTCTTGAGCTCATGCTCGATCTCGAGCGCGGCATCAAGCGCATCCTCCTCGTTCCAAAAGCCTTCGCGCAGGTCGCCGAGATCCATCATCAGGATGACCTCGTGCACCTTGCCCTGCTTTTTGGCCTCTTCGTTCAGCGCACGCAGCACGATAATATCACTCTGCAGGCTGATGTCACACAGCTCCACCACGTCGGGGAGCTCGGAGAGCATCGGGATACGAATGAGCATCAGCGGCTTTTTGCAGATACCCGCCTCGCGGATCGCGCGCATCTGGCTGATGCGGGACGTGGCGATGAACTTCACGCCGCTCTCTTCATAAACGCGCACGATCTTCGGCAGCGACGACACAGCCTTGACGACGCCCGCGACCTCGATGAGCGAATCATGGCAGCGCTCTACGAGCGCTGCCAGATTCGCTGCCAATTTATCGAGATCGAATTCCACACAGGGATATTGATTCCGATTCATTGTCATATTTTTTTAATTCCTTTAGGTAGGGACCTTTCTGTTGGGTCGCTAACTGATTTACTGCGCGACTTTCTTGCTCTTCTTGAAGGGCTTGCCCGCAAGATCCTTGAGCGTCCAGCCGATCAGCACGCACAGCCAGTTGATGATGGGCATCAGCCAGTTGAAGATGGCCCAGGGACCGTAACCGCCGGCGCCCCAAGGAGCGATGTTCAGGGTGTCCTTAATGAACACACCGCAGGTGTTCCAGGGGATCAGAGCGGAGGTAACGGTACCGGCGCCCTCAAGGGCAGAGGACAGAACTGCCGGGTGCACGCCCATCTTGTGATACTCCTCGGCATACATACGGCCGGGAACCACGATGGAGATGTACTGCTCGGGCATGGTGGCGTTGGAGAGAACGCAGGTCACTTCGGTCAGGCCAACGAGAGCCGCAGGGCCCTTGGCAAACTTCTTGAGGGAGTTGACGATGACCTCGAGCTGGTGGGTCTCCTCCATGATACCGCCGAACATCATAGCGATGATCGTCATGGAGACGGAGGACATCATACCCATGATACCGCCGCTTTCCAGGAGTCTTGTCATGGTGTAGCTCGTTTCAGGAGACAGGGTGGATTCGAACATGGCGAGCGCTTCGTCGGAGAAGTAGTAGCCGTTCTTACCATAATCGAAGATGGTACCAAGCGTGCAGGCACCGGGCTGGAAGATGAGGCCCAGGATGACACCGGCAACAATGCCGAGGGTAATGCCGGGGATCGCGGGAACCTTCAGGGCAACTGCCACGATAACGACGACCGGAGGCAGGAGCAGCAACGGGTTGATGTTGAAGATACCGCCCTCCGCGGCGTTCAGCGCGTTGGAGAACTCGATCACGCGGGACATATCCGCATCGCCGCCGTGATACTGCATCACACCGAGAACGCCGAAGAAGATCAGGGTGATGGCGTAGGTGATGCCGGTGGGCAGGATCATGGCCTTGACGTGGGTGATAACGTCCGTACCGGCCATGGCGGGAGCGAGGTTCGTCGTATCGGACAGCGGGCTCATCTTATCGCCGAAGTAGGCGCCGGAGAGGACCGCGCCGGCAGTCATGCCGGGGCTCATGCCAAGGCCGAAGCCAATGCCCATCAGGGCAACGCCCATCGTGCCCATCGTGCCCCAGGACGTACCGGTGGCAAGAGAGGTGATGGAGCAAATGAGAACGCACGCGATGAAGAAAATCGCGGGCTTGAGGACTTTCAGGCCGTAGTAGATCATCGTAGGCACAACGCCCGCGTTGATCCATACGCCGATCAGGATACCGACGATGATCAGGATGCAGATGGACTGTAACGCTTTGTAGATGCCGTCCATCATGGACTTTTCAACTTCATCCCACTTATAACCGAGATGCAGTGCCATGATTGCGGCAGCCATTACGCCGACAAACATGGGTACGTGCGGGTCAACACCGAAGATGATGATACCGACCGCGAGTGCCGCGATCAGGATCGCCAGCGTCAACAGGGCTTCCCACAGTTTGGGCATTCTTTTTTCCTTACTCATAGTGTTACCAACCTTTCGAAATTTTGGGGGTCGCTTCGCTATTTGTATGGATATCTATGCATTCATTATAGCATGATTCCATAGCGACAGCAAGTGTTTTTGAATGGTGAACGCAGTTTTACGGTAATGCTCTTTCCTTCTTCAATTCTCGTGGTATCTACCGATGCAGGTTTTGGATCGCACTCCTCCTTTTGGATTTTACACTGGCACAACACAAGGGGTGAAATGCTGCTTGTAAAATGCAGAAAATACCTCTCTCCCCGGCCCGCCGATCCCCCATCGGCAGGCCGGGGATGAGGTCATGTATACTTCCGGCATGGCACGGGAAGGGAACCCGTGCCGCCGGCCTCGCAGGCAAGAAACGCGAGGTAGTATCCGAGATAATTACCAGCCGAGCTTGGTCATGGCCTCATCAACAGCCTTGATGACAATGTCGATCTCCTCTTCATTGACGATCAGCGGCGGGACAAAGCGCAGGACGTTGCCGTTGGTGTTGTTGATCAGGACGTTGCTGTCCTTGAAGCACAGGTCGACGACGGGCTGGCCGGAGGGCTTGTTGAGCTGGATGCCGTCGATCAGGCCGAGGCCGCGGATCTCGTTGACCGCCTCGGGGTGGTTCTTCTCGATGATCTCGTGGGCCTGCTTGCGGAAGTACTCGCCCATCTTGCGGGAGTTCTCGATGACGCCGTCGTTGATCATCACGTCGAGCGTGGTGGCAGCGAGCGCGCAGGCGAGAGGACCGCCGGCGAAGGTGGAGCCGTGGGTGCCGGGCGTCAGGGTCTTGGCAGCCTCGCCGCGGGCGCAGACAGCACCAATGGGCACGCCGGAACCGAGAGCCTTGGCCATGGAGCAGGTATCGGGCTCAACGCCGTAGTTCTGATGCGCGAAGAGCTTGCCGGTACGGCCGGAGCCGACCTGGACCTCGTCGAACATGAGGAGGATGCCCTTCTCATCGCACAGGTCACGCAGGCCCTGCAGGAATTCCTGGGAAGCGGGACGCACGCCGCCCTCGCCCTGGACAGGCTCGGTCAGGATGGCGCAGACGTACTCGTCCATGATGTCCTTGACGGACTGGAGGTTGTTGAACTCAGCATAGCGGAAGCCGGAGGGCAGGGGCTCGAAGTAGCGGTGCACCGCATACTGGCCGGTGGCCGTGCAGGTCGCGAGGGTGCGGCCGTGGAAGGAGTTCTTCATCGTGATGACGACGAAGCGCTCGGGATGGCCGTGATCCTTGGCGTACTTGCGGGCGAGCTTGATCTGGCCTTCGTTGGCCTCAGCGCCGGAGTTGGCGAACAGCACCTTGTCGAAGCAGCTGTTCTCGACGATGAGCTTCGCGGTCTGGACGGCGGGCTCATTGTAGAAGTAGTTGGAGCAGTGCAGGATCGTCTTGGAGCGCTCCTCGAGGCACTTGACGATCGCGGGATGGCAGTGACCGAGACCGTTGACGGCGATACCGCCGATGAAGTCGAGGTACTTGTTGCCGTCCTTATCGAAGACGTAAGCGCCCTCGCCGCGCTCGATGGAGATGGGCATACGGACGTGGTTGCCATAGAGGTACTTGTCGCCGTTCTCGATGACTTCGGCGTTGGTCTTGAACTTTTCGATCATTATTATGTCCTCCTATAATAAAAGTTGGGTGTATGTTTTACCATTTGATGCCGACGCTCGGCTGTGCGGTGCCGATCGTCGTGCCGGTGCCCTCGTTCGTGAAGGCCTCGTAGAGCACGGAGTGCGGCTTGCGGCCGTCGATGATGTTGACGCTCGTCACGCCCTCTTCGATGGCCTGCACGCAGCAGTCGACCTTCGGGATCATGCCGCCGGCGATCGTGCCCTTGTCCTTGAGCGCCTTGACATCCTCGATGTTCAGATAGCTGATGACGTCGCGGATCTTGATGTCGTTGCACAGTCCCTCGATATCGGTGAGGATCACGAGCTTTTCAGCGCCCAGCGCGGAAGCGAGCTTGCCCGCGGCGGTATCGCCGTTGATGTTGAAGGTGTGGCCCTGACCGTCGGTGCCAACGGGGGCGATGACGGGGATGTAACCCGCGTCGAGCATGGCAAAGATGGGCTTGGGATCGACATAGTCGATGTCGCCCACGTAGCCGTGGACCTCGTCGCGCTGGTGGCAGTGATAGATGTCACCGCTGACGCCGGAAAGACCGACCGCCTTGCCGCCGAGCTTGTTGATAAAGCCGACGAGCTCGGTGTTCACCTGGCCGACGAGCACCATCTCGACAACACGCATGATGTCGGCGGAGGTGTAGCGCAGGCCCTCGATGAACTCGACGGGGATGTCGAGCTTTTCGAGCATCTTGTTGATGCCGGGGCCGCCGCCGTGGCTGAGCACGGGCTTCATGCCGAGGAGCTTGAGCAGCACCACGTCGTGCATGACGGCGTCCTTGAGCTCTTCGTTGATCATGGCGTTGCCGCCGTACTTGATGACGATGATCTTACCCTGATACTTCTGAAGGTAAGGCATTGCCTCCATCAGAGTTTCGACCTTGTTTGCGATATCGCTCATGGTGGAGCCTCCTTCAAAAATTAGGTGCGGTAGTCGCCGTTGATCTTGACGTAATCGTAAGTGAGGTCGCAGCCCCAGGCCTTGGCCTCGCCGTCGCCCTGATAGAAGCGGACGATGACGGTAATGTCATGCTCGGTGAGGACCTTCTTGGCGAGCTCTTCGCTGAAGTCCGCGCCGAAGCCGTCCTTCATGACCTGCACTTCGCCGGCAGCGCTCTTGATGATGCAGTCGGCACGGGTCGGGTCAACGTCAGCGCCCGAGTAACCGGCAGCGGCCATGATGCGGCCCCAGTTGGCGTCGCGGCCGAAGACGGCAGCCTTGAAGAGCATGGAGCCCGCGATGGACTTGGCGACCAGGCGCGCGTCGTGCTCGGTGGGCAGACCGTAGGCCTCGACCTCGATGAGGTGGGTCGCGCCTTCACCGTCGGAAGCGACGCGGCGGGCCATATCGGTGCAGATGGCGAGCACGAGGTCGGCCATCGCCTTCTTGTCTTCTTCGGTCTTGATCTCAACGCCGGAAGCGCCGTTGGCGAGCAGGAAGATCGAGTCGTTCGTGGAGGTGTCGCCGTCGACGGTGCACATGTTGAAGCTCTTATCCACAGCCGCGGAGAGCATCTTCTGCAGGTCTGCGGGATCCGCCTTGGCGTCGGTCGTCACGTAGACGAGCATCGTCGCCATATTGGGGTGGATCATGCCAGAGCCCTTGGCCATCGCGCCGATCTTCACGGTGCCGGTGGAGAGCTGCAGCTCATAGGCGCACTCCTTGCGGACGGTATCGGTGGTCATGATGGCGTAGGCAGCCTCGGAGCCGTTCTCCTTGGCAAGCTTTGCGGGAATGATCTCGCGGATGCCCTGAAGCACCTTGTCGACCGGAAGTCTCTGGCCGATGACGCCGGTGGAGCAGACGAACACTTCGTCCTCGCCGAGGCCGAGCAGCTTTTCCGCCTCGCGCTCAACGGTGCGGGCGTCTTCGATGCCCTGCTTGCCGGTGGCGGCGTTGGCATTGCCGGAGTTGATGACGACGGCGCGGGCCTTGCCCTTTTTCAGGATCTCGCGGTCAAGGATGACCGGAGCGGCGCAGAACTTGTTCGTGGTGAAGCAGGCCGCGCAGGAGCAGGGCAGGTCGGAGTAGAGAACAGCGACGTCGGGCTTCTTGTTCTCGCGCTTTTTGATGGCGGTGTAGACCGCGCCGGCGGTGAAGCCCTGCGGCGTGGTAACGCCGCCCTCGATCTTTTTCAGATTGGACATGTGGGGGGGATCTCCTCTCTTAACGTTAGTTTAACAGCATTCTTGCCTAAATCGGGTCGAAACTCGTCGAACCGAAAATTACGGATACATCGGGGGCATCATGAGGCCGGTGGTCTCGGGCAGGCCCATGATGAGGTTCATGTTCTGGATGGCCTGGCCGGCTGCGCCCTTGCCGATGTTGTCGATCACGGAGGAGACGATCAGGCGGTGGGTACGCGCGTCGAAGGTCGGGGTCATCTCGCAGAAGTTCGTGCCGTAGACCCACTTGGTCTGAACGGGCAGGCTCGCCGGGAAGACCTTGACGAAGGGCTCATCCTTGTAGAAGTCCTTGTAGAGCTCGTAAACTTCCTCGTTGGTGAAGTCTCTGTCACAGGTAGCGTAGATGGTGACCTCGATACCGCGGACCTGGGGCAGGAGGTGCGGCTGGAAGTTGATGTACTGCCAGGTCTCGGGCTTCATCAGATCCTTGCCGGTGATGTAGGCGATGTTCTGCTCGATCTCGGGCGTGTGGCGGTGGCCGCCGCCGAGGGCGTAAGCGCAGAAGTTGTTCTCCGCCTCAGTGAGGAGCTTGTTGAGGGCGGGACGGCGGCCTGCGCCGGTGTAGCCGCTCTTGGCATCGATGACGATGGTGTTGTCAACGATGTGACCGGCCTTGAGCATGGGCTGGAGGCCGAGGGTGGAGGCGGTGGGATAGCAGCCGGGGTTGGCGATGAGCTTCTTGCCCTTGGCAAGGTCGCGCATGACCTCAGGGATGCAGTAAACAGCGTCGTGGGTCATCTTGGCGTCGGGGTGCTTCTGGCCGTACCACTTCTCCCAGACGTCGACATCGCGGAAGCGGATGTCAGCGCCGATATCGATGATGGCGCAGTCCTCAGCGAGCACGATCTCCGCCCACTTGGCCACGTCGCCAGAGGGGACCTGGATCATGATGACATCGCTCTTCTTCGCGGTCTCGCGGACGTTCTCCTCCGTGAGGTCCATGATGACCTGATCATAGAAGCCGCGCAGAGCGGGATGATGCGTAGAGATGGCATCGCCGACACCGTAGGTATCGAGCACGTTGACAAGCTCTCCCTCGTGGTGGTTGACCATCATGCGGAGCACTTCGCCGCAAACATAACCGGTAGCACCGATGCAGGAATAATGGATCATGTCTGTTTTCCTCCTTGTTGATTCGACATTTTGTCTGACAATTTTGTACTGCTTGGAAAATCCCGTGTGTAGGCATTGAATTTTCTTTGTTGATATTGTATAATCCAAAAGCAGTTTTGAAAAGCGAATATATTTTTATATGCGCATTCCAAAATGGAATCTTTGAGGTATTGTTGATTATTGAGGGCATTTATAATGAGTATTCGTAAATATATTGCCTATCTCCGCACTGTGGAGACCGGCAGCATCACTCAGGCGGCGAACGAATTGGGCTATACGCAGTCCGCCGTGAGCAAGATGATCTCCGATCTTGAGCAGGACTGGCAGGTCAAGCTCTTAACGCGCAACCACTCCGGCATCGAGATCTCCTCCGACGGCATGGTGCTCCTGCCCACGATCCGCGAGATCGTCAAGGACTATGAGGACCTCAACTTTGCCGTGTCCGAGCTGCATGGCGTGCAGTCCGGCACGCTGCGCCTCGGGTGCTTTACAAGCCTTGCCATCAGCCTGCTGCCGGAAATTCTGAAGGACTTCCACCAGACGTACCCCAACATTCAGATCCAGCTGATGACTGGCGAGTATTATGAAATTTCCGAATGGCTGCGCCGCGGCGCGATCGACTGCGGCTTTCTTGCCATCCCCGCCTCCAACGACTTTGAGACGACGCCCATCCTGCACGACACGATGGTCGCCATTCTCCCAAAGGATCACCCAATGGCGGACGCGTCCGTCTTCCCGCTCGAGCAGCTGCCGCACGAGAACTTCGTGCGCCTGATGGAGATCGAAGACTACGAATTCAACCGTCTGCTCGACCATTACAACATCCATCCCGAGGTCACCTATGACACGACGAGCGACTTCGCGCTCTTGTCCATGGTCGAGGCGGGACTTGGCATCGGCATCGTACACAGCCTGCTCATCAAGCACGGACGCTACCGCGTCGCCGCGCTGCCGCTCAACGTCAAGCAGTCGCGCGAGATCGGCATCGCCGTGAAAAAGGGCTTTCTCCCCTCCACGATCACGCAGCTTTTCCTCCAGCACGTGGTCGACTACACCAAGGATATGGGCGAGATCACCGTCATCCGGCACTGAGTTTTTCTTGAAAAATCAGGGAAAATTTCATTTTCCAACCGGCGGTTGGAAAGGATTTTCCCCGATTCAACCACCGCGCCATTGTCAATCCTCCCCATGCCCCCTATACTGAGTCCATAACCGGTGATTCAAAGCCGCGGCTGCAGCACGGGGCAAGGAAGGATCAACATGTTACGATCGGCGATCAGGCGTTTGCACGCGATGTGCTGCCTGAATATGAGGGAAACGTCGGCGCCTGACTTCCCGTTCGACGCGGGACACCCGCTCATCGCGTTTCCAACGCTCATTTTACTATTATAATGCAGTGCAGGAGGATAGACAACTTGGAAGAATCGACAATGGGCGCGCGCATTCTGCGCCGCCGTAAAGAAAAAGGACTGACACAGGAGGCGCTGGCCAATCAGCTCGGCGTCAGCAATCAGGCCGTGTCAAAGTGGGAGGGCGATGTCTGCTGCCCTGACCTGCAGCTTTTGCCGCTGCTGGCCGACACGCTGGAGCTCAGCCTCGACGAGCTCTTTGGACGCGAAAGCATGGCAAAAACCGCCCAAAAAGCGGAAGCGGACAGCCAGATCTTGTCCGTCGCGGTCGAACTGCCGTGGGAGGATGACGACGCCATCCACGCCGTGCTCTTCCAGGGGCACCGGCTGCTCCAACCGAAACAGGGGAGCCTGTTCCGCCACGACAAATACGACGAGATCCGCAAGACCGTCGAGCTGCACTTTTCCGGCACGGCGCAGGATATTTACAGCGATTTTTCCGTCGTCTGCACCGATTCGACGATCTCCGGCAGCGTCAGAGCCGGTGACGGCGTGACCTGCACCGACGTTGGCGGCGATGTGTCCGCGGGCGATGACGTGACCTGCGGCAATGTCGGCGGCAATGTGCAGGCGGGCGACAGTGTGCACTGCACCGGCGACGTGCAGGGCAATGTCCGCGCGAGCGACAGCGTCACCTGCGGCAATGTCGGCGGCGACGTGTCCGCAAACGACAGCGTCCGCTGCGGCGAGGTCAAGGGCAACGTCCGCGCAAGCGACAGCGTCACCTGCGGCGACATCAGCGGCAGCGTGAGCGCCGAGCGCGTGCGCTGCACCAAAGCCGGCGGCGAAGAGCAGGAGAGCTTTACTTTCACCAAGAAGGGCAAGAGCTTTTCCTTCCCTCTCCGATAAAACCGTAAAAGCGCGGCCTTAAGAGGTCGCGCTTTTTTCCTTGTCATCGCGGCGGGTTTGTGTTACCATAACTTTGACAAAGGAAAAGGTGGGAAAATCATGGAAAATACCTTCAAGAGCTCCGTCTTCGGCGGCTTCAACCGCGATGACGTCATTCGTTATATCGAAAAAACCTCGCTCGAGAGTAAGCAGCAGATCGAAGCGCTCGAGCAGGAGAGCGACGGCCTCTGCCGCGAGAATGCAGAGCTGCGCGACAAGCTCGCCGCCGCCGAGCGTGAGCGCGACAAGTTTGCCGAGTCCTATTCGACCGCGTCCAGCGCGCAGGACGCCCTCAAAAAAGGTCTGACCGCCGCGCAGGAGACGATCTCCGAGCTGCGCGCGCAGATCGAAGAGGGCGCGCAGAAGCTCGCGAGCGCCAAGGCCGACTGCGACCGCCAGCTGAAAGCCAAAGAGGAGGCTGCCGAGCAGCGCATCGCCGAGCTGGAAGCGCAGCACGCCGAACGCCTTTCCGCCGCCGAGCAGGAGCGCAAGCGCCTTTTAAGCGAGCTTGACGAGCTCCGCCCGCAGGTCGAGGAATACGGCCGCGTCAAGGCGCACATCGCCGACATTGAGCTCTCCGCCCGTGAGCGCGCCGACGCGCTCGACGCCGCCACGCGGGAGCGTTTGCAGGCAATGATCGCGGCATGCAGAGGGCACTGCGAGCAGGTGCTCTCGACGCTCGGCGCGACGTGTGAGAGCGTGTCGAACGAGCTCAAGCGCGCGGACGCTGCCGTCGCACAGCTGCCTGAGGCGTTCACCACGCTGGAGGGCCAGCTCGACGGGCTCAAAAAGTTAGAGCAGTGACAAGATAGCAAAAAAGAAGTGCGTTCCCGTTAGGAACGCACTTCTTTTTATGCTAATTCGCTGTACTGATTAAAGATGTCTGCAAATTCGTCCAGATGCTCGCGCAGGCTGTCGGGCGCCTTGGTGCGGAAGTAGAGCACCTCTCCCCCGCGGCGCAGGATGAGAAACTGGTGGACTTCGTCCGGTTCATTTGGAAGCCGGGTATTTGGTTTGATAAATTCTGCGTAGTACGCTTCGTCAAAGCCGTCGATGGAAAGCGTCTGCGCACCGTCTTCCATAAAATAGTCCCGCAGCTCATGTGTCAAGGGCTTTGCCAGTGCGGAGATACGCGGGGCGTAGAAGTCAAGCTCCGTGCTGTACTGCATCCAAGTGTCGATCTTTCCCGCATACGGCGTTTCGCCGACAGAGTACACGTGCCCGCCGAGCGGCGTCGAGAGATCGCGCACACCATACCAGTCCGATCCCCTTTCGCCGCCGAGCATCTCGGTCCCGATATACGGCAGCGGCGGCTCGTCATAGCTGTCGCCGTAGGCCGTATCGTTCACTCGCCAGAAAATCAGCGTGAGCGCCAATACACCGGCAATGATCGTAAGCGCGCGGTTCGCTTTCGCCCAGCGGTTGCGCGGCATCTTCTCCACGCGCTCGCACGCCTCCATCGCGCGCTTGAGCGTCCACATCTCGTTTCTCTCCTTTGCCTCGCTCAGGATACCGAGGATACTGCCTAAGATAATGGACACAAACTGAATGACCTCGCTCTTTTCCATCGTGAGGAACGACATCACCGGGAGACTCAAGGCACTAAAAAGGAAATAGACGAGCCAGATGTCCACCACCAGGAAGAACATCGGCAGGAAATAGCTGCGGCGCAGCTTTTTACACAGTCTTCGGTAGCCGTAGGAATCCGTACAGTCCTTCGGCGTGGGGACGTGCGCGGTCTTTTCGCCGCACCAGATGTAGAAAATGCCGTCCTTCGTCCGGCAGACGTACTCCCAGCCCAGGCGGGCGCGCTTTTCGCGCAGGCTTTCGTCGGGGTCGTCATCGTCCGCGGCGGGCTCCAGATGATAGCGGCAGTCGCGCGGCTCGCCGATCACAAAATCGTCGTAGCGGAGCAGGAGCTTCCCCTCCGCCGCGCGCTCGGAAAGCCACTGCTCGATGCCGCGCGGGTCATAGGCGCTGGGCACAAAGCGGATGCTCTTCGTCTCGGGCTCATTCTCTTCGCTCGGCGCAGTCCCTCCGCTCCCCGGAAGCTCTGTTGTCTCGCGCAGGTTTTCGTCCATTCGCGCTCCCTCCTCTCTTCTCTCTATGCAAAGTATAGGAGACAGGCGGGATTTTTTCAAGCAAATTCAGCGAGCATTGACAAAAATCGCGCGCAAGTTTATTGTTACATCGCAAAAAAGGCAGGAAATTCCTGCCTTTTTTCGTTTCACAGCAAAATCGGCTGAATTTGTCTTCCCTCCAGCGCCGCTTCGGCCGTCGGGATAATTTTGCGGAAGTCCGCGATCAGCGACGTGGGCTTCACCTCGGCGTTGTCCTGCCCGAAGGGGACAAAATAGTAGTTCTTGCGGTTCAGCAGCACCGCGATGTTCGGCGCGCTCGCGGATAAGCCGTCATTCGTCGCAATGGCAAGCACAACGGGCTTACCGTTGCGCAGGTGCCCCTTCGCCGCCATCGTCACCGCGCCGTCCGTGATGCCGTGGGCGAGCTTGGCAAGCGTGTTTCCCGTGCAGGGCGCGATGACGAGCACTTCCATCGCCCCCTGCGGGCCGAGGGGCTCGGCTTCGACGATATTGCGCACGGCCTTCCGCCCCGCCAGCGCCTCCACGCGGGTGACGAAGTCCTCCGCCGTGCCGAAGCGCGTGGAATACTTCGCTGCGTTTTCCGACAAAATCGGGACGATCTCATGCTCGCGCGCGATGTCCTCGTAGAGTTTCAGCAGCTCGGGATGGTTGCAGAACGAGCCGCAAAAGGCAAATCCGATCTTCATGCTTCCTCCTTGATGAGTCGACATAACGTCTTTTTGATGGCCCGCGCCGCCGTCTCCGGCGCGACGCGCCCGGGCAGTCCCCCTGCCTTGAGATACGAAAGGCGCAGCGTTTCGACCGCGTCCATGTCAAAGCCGCTCGCGCTCGCAAGCTCGATGAGCAGGCAGTCCGGCGGCAGTTCGGCAAGGAGCGCTTCGTCCAATACCTGATGCGGCACGGTGTTGAACACCACGCGGAATTCCCCCAGCGTGCCGGAGAGGCGGTTCGTGTGCAGCGGCGCGTAGCCGAACGCGTCGATCCACGCAAGGTCCGACCGCTTGCGCGCGCTGACGCTGACCCTCGCTCCCAGCGCGCTCAGATCGTGCGCGAGCACCTTTCCGATGCGGCCAAAGCCGAGCACGAGGCATGGCGTGCCGTGCAGTGTGACGCTCGTGTGCTTCATCGCCGCCTCGATGGCCCCCTCCGCCGTCGGGATCGCGTTGCGCACGCTCAGCTCTTCCGAGGCAAAGTAGTCCGTGATCGTAAGCCCCAACGACTGCGCGAGCGTTGACGCGTCGTTTCCCACATTGCCCGCGAAAATGCGGTGCTCGCGCCGCAGCGAGCGCAGCAGGCTCTCCATCGTGAGCTCTGTGCCGCTCAAATAGCCGTTTTTCTCCGCCGGCAGCGGCAGGACGATGATGTCCGCTTTCAGCGCGTCGCACAGCGCCCGTTTATTCGGCGCACCGGTCAGCTCCCACGAGCAGACGTCGTATCCCTCCGCAGCCATCATCTGGGCAAGCAGGCGCATGCGTGCGTCGCCGCCCAGGAATGCTATCGTCTGGTCCATCTCATTCCCCCTTTTCCATAAAGGGTATGCCGCAGCGCGTGCGCGCATGACGCAAACTATTTTGATTTTTGCTTGACAACTCTATTTTTATCGCTATAATAAGAATTATTCTAATTCTTATTTAGGAGAAACACATGACCAAGTACGCCCAGCAGATTCTCGATCTCGTTCTGTGCTCCACCGAGCACCCGACTGCCGAGCAGATTTTTCTGCAAATGAAGCAGGAAAATTCCAAAATCGCGCAAGCTACGGTGTATAACAACCTCAACGCGCTTGTAGCGGACGGCAAACTCATCCGCCTGTCGCAGCCCGGCGCGCCCGACCGCTACGACAACACCACGCGCCACGATCACCTGATCTGCACCCGCTGCGGCGCGCTCGCAGACTTCAAGTTCACCGACCTGACGCACGACATCGAAGCCGCGCTCGGCGCGCGCATCCAGTCCTACGACCTTCGCATTCACTATCTCTGCCCCGCCTGCCGCAAAGCGCAGGAAGAGCATTAAATTTTGAGAGAAAAAGGAGAATTTCACCATGAAGACCAACAAGTATTCCGGCACCAAAACCGAGCAGAACCTGCGCACCGCCTTCTCGGGCGAATCCGAGGCGCGCAACAAGTACACCTTCTTCGCCTCCACGGCCAAGAAAGAGGGCTATGAGCAGATCGCCGCGCTCTTCCAGAAGACCGCGGACAACGAAAAGGAGCACGCCAAGATGTGGTTCAAAGAGCTCCAGGGCATCGGCTCCACCGCCGGCAATCTGCTCTCCGCCGCTGAGGGCGAAAACTACGAGTGGACCGACATGTACGATTCTTTCGCCAAGACCGCAGAGGAAGAGGGCTTTCCCGAGCTGGCGCAGAAGTTCCGCCTCGTCGGCGAGATCGAGCGCCATCACGAAGAGCGCTACCGCGCGCTGCTGCGCAACGTCGAGACCGCCAAGGTCTTTGAAAAGAGCGAGGTCAAGGTCTGGGAGTGCCGCAACTGCGGCCACATCGTCGTCGGCACCAAGGCCCCCGACGTCTGCCCCACCTGCAACCACCCCCAGAGCTACTTCGAAGTCCACGCGGAGAATTATTGAAAATCGACAACTAAACCGAGAGCCGCAGGCTGTGCCTGCGGCTCTCTTACTATTCACTTACTCCTTCGGCAGCAGGATGCAGATCGTCGTGCCCTTGCCCCCTTCGCTATGAAGCTCGACTGTACCGTGATGGTACTGCACGGCGTGCTTGACGATGGAAAGGCCGAGGCCCGTGCCGCCGCTTGCCTTCGAGTGGCTCTTGTCCACGCGGTAGAAGCGCTCGAAGATGCGGCTCTGGTGCTCCGGCGCGATGCCGATGCCCGTATCGGCCACGGAGACGAACGCCTTGCCGTCCCGTTCACCGACGCTTACCTTCACGCTGCCACCCTCGACGTTGTACTTGATGGCGTTGTCGCAGAGGTTATAGATGACCTCGTACAAAAGCCGCCGTACGCCTCCGATGGTCTCGCTCCCGCCCTCGACGGCAATCGCGATGTGCTTTTCCGCCGCCGCGGTCTTGAGATCGTCCGCCGCCTCCTGCGAAAGCGTGAGCAGGTCGACCGTCTCGCGCGGCATTTCGTCGCCCTCGTCGAGCTGGGACAGGCGGATGATGTCGCCGATCAGCGTGACAAGGCGCTGCGCTTCTTTCCGGATGTGGCCGACGAAGCGGGGGACGTCCTCCTGCTTCACCATGCCGTTTTCCAGCAGCTCCGCGCTGCCGATGATGCCTTGCAGCGGCGTTTTGAGCTCGTGCGACACGTTCGCCGTGAATTCACGGCGCGTCTGCTCCGCTGTCTCGCGCTCGGTGATGTCGAAAGCCAGCAACACAGCGCCGACCGCCGCGCCGCTTGCGCCGATGCGGCTGACGTCAAACTGCCAGATACGGCCGCCGCGCTCCACGCGCGCCTCACTGTGTCCCTCGTCCATGGCGCGCTCGATGGCAAGGCTCATGTCGTGGCTGCGGTCGATGGTCAAAAAGTCCTGCCCGACGCAGCTCTCGTCCGTGCCGAAGAGCTTTTCCGCCGCGGGGTTGATACTCAGCACATGCTCTTTTTCATCGAGCAGCACAAGCCCTTCGCGCATGCTGCTTGTGATCTGCGAAAATTCCGTCTGCTGGCGCTGAAGTTCGTCCATCTGCTCGTCGATCTGCAAGTGCTGGCGGTTGATGCGCCCGAGCAGCGGGGCGAGCTCTTCATAGGCGTCATTTTCAAGCGGATGCTCAAGGTCCAGCTTGTTGAGCGGCTGGACGATGCGGTGCGACAGGCTCTTGGCTAAAACAGAGGACAGGATCAGCGCCACGATCAGCACCGCTAAAATGGGCTGCCCCATGCCGACGAGCAGCACACCCGCCGTCGCGCGGCTCATCGAAATGCGCAGCACGCTCCCGTCCGCGAGCCTTTCCGCGCAGTACATCGTCTTTTGCAGCAGCGTCGAGGAATAGCGCGTGCTCTCGCCCTCGCCGTATTCCAGCGCTTGCTTGACCTCCACGCGGTCGGCGTGATTTTCAAGGCTTTCGGCGTCGGTCACGGTGTCGTAGAGCACCGTACCGTCGTTTTCAATCCACGTCAGGCGGTAGCGCTCGGAGGAGAGCTGAGAGAGATACTCCGTCCCGTTTTCCTTCACGGCGACGGCGGCAAGCTCCAGCTCGTCGCGCAGCTGCTTTTTTTCGACGCTCCCGAAGTATTCGTACAGGCAGCCCATGATGACGAGCAGGCTCGCCAGCAGCACCGTGCCCGCCACAAGCAGGATGGAGTGAAAGATCTTTTTTGTCATGCCTTGCCCTCCATCCGGTAGCCCACACCGCGCACGGTCTCGATCTTCTCGCCGTACGCGCCGAGCTTCTGCCGCAGCGTGCGGATGTGCATGTCCACCGTGCGCGTCTCGCCGCAGTAGTCCGTGCCCCACACGTCCGCCATGAGCTGGTCGCGCGAAAACGCCGTGCCGGGATGCGAGAGGAACAGGCGCAGCAGTTCGAATTCCTTGTATGTCAGCGCGACGCTCTCTCCATCCGCCGTGACAATGTGGCTCTCTTCGTCGAGCACCAGACCGCCGCAGCGGAACTGGGATGCGCTCTTTGTGCCACAGCGGCGCAGCACCGCCTTGACGCAGGAGACGAGCTCCATCACGCCGAACGGCTTTGTCAGATAATAGTCTGCACCGAGGTCGAGACCGCGGATCTTGTCGTATTCCGCGCCCTTGGCCGTCGCCATGACGACAGGGATATCGGAAAGCGCCGCGTCCGCGCGCATGCGGCGCAGCAGCTCCATCCCGTCGATGCCGGGGAGCATCACATCGAGCACGACAAGCTCGGGTCTTCCCGTGCGCAGCGCCTCCCAGAACGAGGTACCGTCTTCAAAGCCCTTGGCCTCAAAGCCGGTCGATTGCAGGGCATATACCTCGATATCGCGGATACTGGCATCGTCTTCCACGCACCAGATCATACTTTACCCCTCCTTATGCTCTCCTGTCACAGAGAAAATGACCCATTCGGCGATGTTCGTCGCATGGTCGCCGATGCGCTCAAAATACTTGGCGATCATCAGCAGGTCGAGTGCGAATTCACCATCATCAGGGTCCTGCGCGATGCGCTTGATGAGGTCCTTCTTCACGCGCGCGAAATAGTCGTCCACGGTGTCGTCCTCAGCGATGACCTGATCGGCAAGCGCCGTGTCGTGCTTGACATAGGCGTCCACGCTCTCGGTCACCATCTTGATGGTCGAGCGCGCCATCTCGCGCAGGAGATTACTGTTTTCCGCACCGCGCCCGCCGAGGAACGTGATGATCTCGGCAATATCCTCGGCCTGGTCGCCGATGCGCTCCATGTCCGTGATCATCTTGAGCGCCGCCGAGATCTGGCGCAGGTCCTTTGCCACGGGCTGCTGCTGCAAAAGAAGCTTTAGGCACAGCGACTCGATCTCGCGCTCCTTGCGGTCGATCTCCTGATCGAGCGGTGCGACGCGCGCGGCCAGCTCCGCGTTGCCCTCCGTCAACGCCTGTGCCGAAAGGGCGATGACCTCCTCGCACAGCGCGCCCATCTCAATGAGCTCGCGGTTCAAAAGCGCAAGCTGTTCATCAAACCGGCTTCTCATTTAACCGAACCTCCCCGTGATGTAATCTTCTGTCCGCTTGTCCTGCGGCTGGGAGAAGAACTTCTCCGTCTCGCCGTACTCTACGAGCTCGCCGAGCAGGAAGAACGCCGTGTGGTCGGAAATACGCACCGCCTGCTGCATGTTGTGCGTGACGATGACGATGGTGTACTTCTCCTTGAGCTCCATCGCGAGCTCTTCGATCTTCGACGTCGAAATGGGGTCGAGCGCACTTGTCGGCTCGTCCATCAGCAACACCTCGGGCTCGACCGCGAGTGCGCGGGCGATGCAAAGGCGCTGCTGCTGGCCGCCGGAGAGGCCGAGCGCGTTTTTCTTCAGGCAGTCCTTGACCTCGTCCCAAATCGCCGCGCCGCGCAGGGATTTTTCAACGATCTCATCGAGCTTTGCCTTGTTCTTCACGCCGTGCGTGCGCGGACCGTAGGCAATGTTGTCGTAAATGCTCATTGGGAAGGGGTTCGGCTTCTGGAACACCATACCCACCTGACGCCTAAGCTCGCTCACATCGACGGACGGGTCAAAAATGTCCTCGCCCTTATAGCGGACGCTGCCCGTGATCTTCACATCGGGGATCAAATCGTTCATGCGGTCGAGCGTCTTTAAAAACGTCGACTTGCCGCAGCCGCTCGGGCCGATGAGCGCCGTAATGCTTTTTTCGGGAATTTCAATGTTGATATCCTTGAGCGCCTGATGGCTCCCGTACCACAGACACAGGTTCTCAACGGAAAGGATGTTGTTCATAGCCCTCTCCCCTCTTTCAATTTGTCTTCAAAGGCGAGGCCGTACCAGTGGCTCTCGCCGCGTTTTGCCGTTTTCTGCACGCAGTCGTCGCAGAATTCCGCCGCGTCTTTCAGGGCTTGCGGCATGCCTTTACCGTTCATCAGCTCGCCGCACAGGGCGGAGACGAACACATCACCCGTGCCATGCAGCGTCTGCGGAAGGCAGGGCTTGAAAATTTCCATATACTGCCCGTTCAGCCGCGCGCAGTAGCCGATCTCCTCCCCGCGGTGGACGCCGGTGATGATGACATTTTCCACCGTGAGCGCTTTAAGAAGCGTTTCTATCGGTGCGTCCATCCCGCAGCCCGCGAGAAGCGCCGCCTCCGTGCGGTTGGGCGTGATAAGCTGTGCGCTCTCGCACAGCGCGCGCATCGCCTGCACGTACTCTTCGGTAAAGCAGCCGTACAGCGCGCCGTTGTCGCCGAGCACGGGGTCGACCACAACGATGGTATCCTCCCCCGCAAAGTCGCGGAGGAAATCTTTTGCAAAATGCATCTGCTCCACCGAGCCGAAAAAGCCCATGCAGATGCCGTCGAATTTGATTTGAAGCTGTCTCCAGTGCGCGGCAAAGGCCTTCATCTCGTCCGTCATATCGCGCATGACGTAGCTGCCGAAGCCGTCCGCCGTGTGCGTCGATAAAATGGCCGTCGGCAGCGGTACCGTCTCCACCCCGTAGGAAGAGAGGATGGGCATGGCCACGCTCAGCGAACACTTGCCGAAGCAGGAAAGGTCATTTAAGAGCGCCATGCGCTTCATGCCGCTTCCGTTGACAGGTCGTATCATTGCTGTTTCCTCCTGAAGTATCGGCCGACCAGATCGGCGATGAGGTTAATGAGCATCGTCAGCAGCATCAAAATGGCCGCGATGGCGAACACCACCCCCGTATCGCTCGACTCCTTGGCGTAGAAGTACAGCGCCACCGTCAGCGTCGCGCCCGCGTTGTGCATGCCCTCAAAGAAGTTGTAGAGCATGTGCGCCGAGCCCGCCGTGAATAAGAGCGCCGCCGACTCGCCGAGGATGCGTCCGATCGACAGGATACAGCCCGTCACGATACCGTCCACGCAGCTTGGCAGCACCACCGTGCGGATGGTGCGCCATTTGCCCGTGCCCAGGCCGAACGCGCCCTCGCGGTAGCTCTGCGGTACGGTCTTGAGGCTCTCCTGTGTCGTGCGCATGATGGTCGGCAGGTTCATGATCGTCAGCGTCAGCGCACCCGCAAGAAGCGACGTGCCGTTTTTGCAGAAGATCAGCATGCCGACAAGGCCGTAGATGATCGACGGGATACCGGAGAGCGTTTCGGACGCGTATTCGATGATGGAGACGAGCTTTTTGTTCGCGGCGTATTCATTTAAGTAGATGGCCGCGCCCACGCCGAGCGGCAGCACGATTAAAAGCGTCGCGATGACGATGTAGAGCGTGCTCAGGATGTCCGGCAGGATGCCGACGCGGTTGGCAAGATAGCTCGGCGCGGTGGAGAGCATCTCCCAGGTGATGTTCGGAATGCCGTTGCCCAATATATAACCAATCATACCGACTACGAGCGCGCAAGTCAATACTGCGGCGACGCCCATCAGGAGCTTCATCGCCGTGATATAGGCCTTGCGGCGGGCCGAAGACTGCATTTTCAGCATCAGTTACCCTCCTTGTCGCGCTTTAAGAAGAAGTTGAGCGCCGCATTGATGAGCAGGATGAAAAGATACAGCACGAGCGCGATGGAAAAGAGCGCCTGACGCTGCAAGCCGCTCGAATACGACATCTCGCTCGCGACCGCCGTCGTGAGAAAGCGGACGCTCTCAAAGATCGAGCCGGGCATGTTCGGCGCGTTGCCCGAGACCATCATCACGGCCATCGCTTCGCCGATGGCGCGGCCCACGCCGAGCACGACCGCCGCGGCGATGCCGCTCTTTGCCGCCGGAACGGAGACGCGGAAATAGGTCTCGACCTCAGTCGCACCGAGGGCAAGCGAGGCGTCCTCATATTCATGCGGAACGGCCTCGAGCGCCGTGACGCTCACCTTGATGATCGACGGCAGGATCATGACGGCCAGCACGATGATGGCCGCAAACAGGCTTGCGCCGTCCGGCAGGTGGAACGTCTTGCGGATGGCAGGCACGAGCACCAGCATACCGACAAGGCCGTACACGACCGACGGGATCCCCGCGAGCAGGCTGACGGCGGCCTCCAGCACGGTGCGGACCTTCTTGGGCGCGACCTTGGAGAGGTACACCGCCGTCAAAAAACCGATGGGCACGCCGAGGACGATCGCGCCTGCCGTGCCGTAAACACTCGTTAAAATAAAGGGCAGAATGCCGTACTTCGGCTCCGCCGACGTCGACGACCACACCTTGCCCGTGAGAAACGGCATAAGGCCGATCTTCTGAATGGCCGGGATACCGGAGATGATGAGATACACCGTGATCAGCAGCACGCATCCGACCGTAATGAGGCCGAGAAGCAGAAAAATACCGTGGACGACGGCTTCAAACATTTTTTTCCTCTGCGCCATAATTGTTTCCTCTTTTTGCTGTCAGCGGGAGACGGCTCACGCCGCCTCCCGTGATGGTTCCTGTGTTCTGTTAGTTGGCTGCGACCGCACCGGCAGCGGCGATGATGCTTGCCGCGTCAGCGGACAGCGCGTAGTCGAAGAAGGCCTGTGCCGCGGGGGAAAGCTTGGTGCCCTCCTTCGTGACGAGCACGAACGGACGCTGGACCACATAGCTGCCGTCCTTGACGGTCGCCTCCGTGGCTTCCACACCGCCGACTGTCAGCGCCTTGACGCTCTCGCCCACCGCGGAGAGGGAGGCATAGCCGATGGCGCCGGGGTTCTGGGACACGGTGTTGATGACGTCGCCCGTGGAGGTGAGCTCCTGACGGTACTGGCAGGCGTCCTTGGTGTCGGTGATGGACTCGAAGCCGTCGCGCGTGCCGGAGCCGGCCTCACGGCCGATGAGCACGATCTCGGCGTCGTTGCCGCCGACGTTCTTCCAGTTGGTGATCTCGCCGGTGTAGATCTTGGCGATGGTGTCAATGTCGAGATCGGAGACAGGGTTCTCGGGGTTCACAACAATGGCGATGCCGTCGAGCGCGACGACGGTCTCAACAAGGCCGGAGGCCTTTTCGTCATCCTTGAGCGCACGGCTCGAAAGGCCGATGTCGCAGCGGCCTTCGCTAACGGCCTGAATGCCGGAGCCCGAGCCGGTGGGGTTATAGGTGAACTTCACGTCCTTGTTCATGGCCATGAAGGATTCGCCAAGAGAGTTGATGACCTTTTCCATCGAGGTGGAGCCGTCGGTCGAGACGGTGCCGGAGAGGGTCGTTTCGGTGTTGCTGCCGTCAGTGTTGGTGTCGGCGCTGTTGTCGTTCTTGCTACCGCAGGCGGTCAGCAGGCTCAGCGCCATGACAGCGGTCAGCGCAAGAGTGAGAAACTTTTTCATTTGAAATACTTCCTTTCATTTTTTCCAAGATGTTGTTCCTTGCTACATTTGCCATCATAAAGGCAGGTTGTAAAATCAGAAAGTCGCCTTTTGTAAAATCGCGGTAAAAGAGAAAAAGGACGTTTTCCGACGGAAAACGTCCTTTTTGAAGGTCAAATATCGTGTTATTCGGTGCGCAGCGCTTCGACAGGGTCCTTGCGCGCGGCGATGCCGGAGGGAATGAGGCCCGCGATAAACGTGAGCGCCATGCTGATGACCACGAGCGCCGCGCCGCCGACAGGCGGCAGGATGGCGTTGAGGCTCTCGATACCCGTCAGGTGGTGCACGACGAGGTTGATGGGGATGATCAGCAATAGCGTGATGCCGATGCCGATGGCACCGGAGCAGAAGCCCTCGATGAGCGTCTCCGCGTTGAACACGCGCGAGATATCGCGCTTGCTCGCGCCGATGGCGCGCAGGATGCCGATCTCCTTCGTGCGCTCAAGCACGGAGATATAGGTGATGATGCCGATCATGATGCTCGAAACGATGAGCGAGATGGCGACAAACGCAATGAGCACATAGCTGATGGCGTTGATGATCGTGGTGACCGAGCTCATCAGAAGCGCCACATAGTCGGTGTAATCGATCTGGTCGTCCTCGGAAACGCTGCTGTTGTACTGCTCGATCGCATCGGCGATGGCATCCTTGTCGGCAAAGGTCGAGGCGTAGATGTTGATGGTCTTGGGACTCGCGAGGTCGACATCGCCGAGGAGCTTCAGATTGTCCTCATACGTGCCGGTCGAGACCGTCGCGGGCATGTAGTTATCATAAAGCCAGTTGTACTGCTCGCTCGTCAGCGGCGTGACAGCGGGCGATTTTTCGAGCGCCAGATCGAGCGCCATGGCGAGCTGATCGCTTGTCATGTTAGATAGCCGCGCCTGCACGCCCGCGGCGTACTGCTCTGTCACCTGCTCGCGGATAGACTGCTCCACATAGCCAAAGAGCGTATCGTCGTCCATCTGCGCAATATAGGACTTGACGGTCGCCTCATCCACGCTCATCTGCTGGGCGTAGGTCGAAATGACCATCTGCTCGATGCTCGCGCGGTCGAGCGAGCCCATCTGCTGCTCCACGATGGCGGAGAGATACTCCTCGCTCGGCACGCTCATCATCGCGGTGTAGGCCGCGGCACGCTCGGTGACGGAAAGGCCCTCGAGATAGTCCGTCACGTCCGCTTCCTTCTGCTCGTCGCTCACGGAGTAGTCATCGGTCAGGAACGGCAGGCCGAGGATAACGTCGGTATCGGGGTCTTCTTTCTGCTTCTGCAAAATCTCGGTCTGTCCCGCCTTTTCGACGAGGTAGTCCGTCAGCGCGGACGTATAGCCGATCGCGCCGGAGAGCATCGAGGATACCGCGTTCTCATTCGGGCGCAGGATGCCGACGATCTTCACGCGCGTGCCGACATCGTCGGAGTTATAGAGGAAGTCGAGCCCCGTATCCGTCGTGCTGACATCGGTATATGTGCCGCTTGCGGAATCGTACTGGTAGCGCTCAGCGGGCAGGACGATCTTGAAGCTCATATTGCACAGGTCTTCATAGCTCCAGCTCTGGATGTCCTTGCTGTCGAATTCCGAGCCATCGAGCATGTGCTGCATCGACTCCACGACCTCGTCCTGTGCGCTCAGGCCCAGCGAATAGATGACAAGGTCGGAAATTTCATTGTCCTTGTTGACGATGAGCATGACCTCGTCATAATTCTGCGGCCAGGAGCCGTAAATGAGGTCATACTGCTCGTGCAGGAGGTCGCCCACGAGCTCGCCGCTCTCACTATCCTGCGGCGGGAGCATCTGCTCCCAGGTCTCCATCGCGGAGTAGGCCGAACCGAAGCGCTCGAAATAGCTGCTGTAATCGCCGCCGTAGAGCTCGCTCATGCAGGTCTGCAAAAGCTCCGTCACGTCGGACTTGAAGACCTTGCCGTCGGTGTCTTTGGCATAGATGCTCATGCCGAGGTCGTAGTCATAGGAAATGGAGCTGATGTGGCTTGAAAGCTCGTCGTCGCCCTCGAGGTAGGTCTTGAAGTCCTTCAAATTGTTCGTCTGCGTCTCCGCCGAGGCAAACGAGCTCATCATGTCGTACATAATGTTGTTGGAGTAGACGGCGTCGAGGTCATGCTGCTCCCCGTCGCCCTCGTCCTGCGCATGGACGCCCATCATCGAACTGACCATGCTGGACATGTCCATGCTCTCAGCCTCGATGGTCAAGGGGTAGCTCGACAGCGTATCTTCCTGCACGCGGTCGATATAGGTCTGGATGCCATTACTCAGCGACAGAATGAGCGCGATGCCGATGATACCAATGCTGCCGGCAAAGGCCGTCAAGAAAGTGCGGCCCTTTTTCGTCATCAGGTTGTTGAGCGACAGCGACAGCGCCGTGCCAAAGCTCATTGAGGTCTTTTTGCTCTTGCCCGCGGCGGGCTTTTCTTCCACGGCCTCCTCATACGGCGCGCTGTCGTCCACGATCTCGCCGTCTTTCAGCCGCACGATGCGGCTCGCGTAGGTCTCGGCAAGCTCGGGGTTGTGCGTGACCATGATGATGAGGCGATCCTTGGAGATTTTTTTCAAGATCTCCATCACCTGCACGCTCGTCTCGCTGTCGAGCGCGCCGGTCGGCTCGTCGGCAAGCAGAATGTCCGGATCGTTGACAAGCGCCCGCGCGATGGCGACGCGCTGCATCTGACCGCCGGACATCTGGTTCGGCTTTTTGTCGAGCTGGTCGCCGAGGCCCACGCTCTCAAGCGCCTTGATGGCGCGCTCGCGGCGCTCGCTCTTGCTCACGCCCGAGAGCGTGAGCGCCAGCTCCACGTTGCTCAATACCGTCTGGTGCGGAATGAGGTTATAGCTCTGGAAGACAAAGCCGATGGAGTGGTTGCGGTAGCTGTCCCAGTCCGAATCAGAAAAGTCCTTCGTCGATTTGCCATTGATGACAAGGTCGCCGCTCGTGTACTGATCCAACCCGCCGATAATGTTGAGCAGCGTCGTCTTGCCGCAGCCTGAATGGCCGAGGATGGCGACAAACTCGCTCTCACGGAACTGTAAGCTCACGCCGCGCAGAGCGTGGACGGTGGTGTCGCCCGCCTGATAATCCTTGACGATCTGTTGCAGCTTCAGCATATCCTGCCTTCTTTCTGAGGAAATGAATGAATAAGAATTCCAGAGTAGGATATCATTTTGGCTTTTTTCCGTCAACGTGTGCGCGGAAGAATTCACCGAAAGTTCATGCCTCTTCCCCCTTGCATCGATGCAAAGGGAGCGCGGCAAAGCTGCCGCGCTCCCCCTCCGCGCCTATAGGAGGCTATTTGCGCCGATCTCAATTTCCCGGTGCAGAATTTCCCGGTGCATGGCATCGTAGCCCGTAATATGCAGAACTCCCTTTTCCGCCGCATAGGATCTTGCATTTTCCTCGCGCTCACGCGCGTCAAGAAGGAAATAGCGGCAGCCGCCGTCCTCGATGAATTCTTCCACCGTGACGGTACGCAGCCTGCGGAGTTTTTCATTCTCGCACCCCGGCTTTGTCCAGTCTCTGCCGCCCCATTCCTCAATGATGAGCAGCGCAATGTTGGGATCGTCGACGCGGCCGAATACGATCTCCTGCCCGATGATCTTATTGAAGCCCGGGCACCAATTGCCGACATGCACGCTTTCCCCATCCGCACAGGAGATCGCATCGCCCATAAAAATGATGTCCCAGCCGGAGGGAGTCAGCCGTGCCGCGCCGCAGTAGAGCGAGTTCTCTCCCGCCGTCAGATAGACGCGGTAGTTTTGCCAACCGATGCGCATACGCTGCATCGCAACGGTGCGCGTCGGCTCATAGATGCCGTAATACTGCTCTCCCATGCGGATCGCCGCGCGCGGTGTGAGCTTCATGTCGGACAGAACGACATACGCCGCCAGCACACACAGCAGCACGGCAACGCTCCTGACCACGCGGCGCATTCTGCTCGGTTTTTGCTTGATCGTTTTCACGGCTGCGCCTCCCTTACCGGCAGCGGGATCTCCACCTCGACATGCTCACCGAGCCGGTCGTAAATGAGCCTGATATAAGTATCGTCCGGCTCGATATTGACGCGGTGACTCGCGATGCACACATAGAGCGTGCCACTGCTGCTCACGCAGCTTGGATAATCGCAGTCTTCCCATTCGTCGATCACCTCGCCGCGCTCGTTTTCCAGCCGCAGCGTATGCAGCAGCCGCGCATAGACCACGCCGCCGGGAATACGGTCAAAGGCTGTCAACTGTACTTCTGCACGCTGGGTACTGCAGGAGACCGCATCAATGCGCACGATATCATCGCCGATGGGAATGCGCGTGCCCGGCGTCTCCGTGTTCCAACGCTCCCAGCCCTCACCCGGTTTTTGCACCTCGTACCGGTCGCAGATCGCACCGTAGAGGCCGCTCGACTTCACGATCAGCCCCGCGATCATCACGCACAGCAGCGCCGTGAGGATGCGCGCGGCACGCTGCACAATGACGAGCCACCACCCGCGGTAGCAACGGCGCAGCGCCCTGCCCGTCTCCTCGGGATCTCCCATCAGCGCCACCGCACGCCCGTAGGCCGCGTCCTCCGTGTAGCCGTGCTCGACCAGCGCTTCGGCGTGGTCTTCGATGTGACCGGCGAGTTCATTTCTCAGATCGTTCGCCTCGTCAGCCGTCAGCCGGCCGACCTGTGCGAGCACGCGATCGCAATACTCGTTTCTGTTCATAGCCTCACCCTTTTTTAAGCAAAGTGCAGCACGGCGTTCACCGCGCCGCTGTACTCCTGCCAGGCTTTCTCCTCTTCTGTGAGCGCGGCCCGGCCGGCACGCGTGAGGTGATAGTATTTGCGCACGCGGCCTGTGGGCGCAGTCTTTTCATAGGCCTCCACATACCCCTCGCGCTCCATCCCGTGCAGCACGGGGTAGAGCGTGCCCTCCTTCATCTCGAAGACATTGCTCGAGCGGCGCGCCAGCTCTAAAATGATCTGGTAGCCGTACATGTTCTCGGTCGAGAGGAGCTTGAGCAGCAAAAGCTGCGTGTGGTCAATGCTCTTTTTCTTCATGTTGCACCTCCGATGATACATAGAGCGTCTATGCTTGTAGTATACATAGAGTTACGAGGTATGTCAAGCCAAAAATATTTGTAAATTTTTGTTCATTTTCTTAACAGACCCTAAACTTTACTTCTTGTCCTTTTGCGGCATACAATTATAATAACAATCTGAAAATCCGGCGGGACTCTTTTACCGCCAAATCGCATCGACATGAAAAGAGAGGTTCCCCATGAAAACGTATCAAGCAGGCATCGACGTAGGCTCCACCACGGTCAAGCTCGTCGTGCTGGATGAAAACGGACAAATGATCTTCGGGCAGTACCAGCGCCATCTGTCCCACACACAGCGCGCACTGTCCGACTTACTCAAGCAGGCGCGCGCAGCGCTCGGCGAGTGCGCGCTCGAATTGCGCGCCACCGGCTCCGGCGCGATCAACCTTGCCAAGGCGCTCGGCATCCCCTTTGTGCAGGAGGTCGTCGCCGTCGCGCAGGCGCTCGAGCGCGTCGCGCCGCAGGTGGATGTCGCCATCGAACTCGGCGGCGAGGATGCCAAGATCATCTACTTCAAAGGTGGGCTCGAAGAGCGCATGAACGGCGTCTGCGCCGGCGGCACCGGCTCGTTTATCGACCAGATGGCCGCCCTGCTGCAGACCGATGCCTCGGGTCTCGACCGCGAGGCCGCGCACTATCAGCAGATCTACCCCATCGCCGCGCGCTGCGGCGTGTTCGCCAAGACGGACATCCAGCCCCTCATCAACGAGGGCGCGACGAAGGCCGACCTTGCCGCCTCGATCTTCCAAGCGGTCGTCAACCAGACCATTTCGGGCCTTGCCTGCGGCAAGCCCATCCGCGGCCATGTCGCGTTCTTAGGTGGGCCGCTGCACTTCCTCCCCCAACTCAAGGCCGCGTTTATCCGCACGCTGAAGCTGACGGATGAGACGACCATCGACCCTGAAAATTCCCATCTCTTCGCCGCCACCGGCGCGGCCATCGACGAAACGCCCGCCGAGGCGCAGCCGCTCAGCGCGCTCATCAAGCGTCTCGACAGCGGCGTGCAGATGGATTTTGAATTAAAGCGCCTGCCGGCGCTCTTTGCCGACGAAGCCGACCTCGAGGCCTTCCGCACCCGTCACCATACGGCGGTCGTGCCGCGCGGCGATCTTGCAACGTATAATGGCGACTGCTTTCTCGGCTTCGACGCGGGCTCGACGACGACAAAGCTCGCGTTAGTTGGCGAAAAGGGCGAGCTTTTGTACTCGTTCTATGCCAACAATCAGGGCAATCCCATCCAGACCGCCATGCAGGCGGTACATACGCTGCGCGAGCATCTTCCCGCGGGCGCGCATATTGCGCGCTCCTGCTCCACGGGCTACGGCGAAACGCTGCTCAAGTCCGCGTTCTCGCTCGACGAGGGCGAGGTCGAGACCATCGCCCACTGCACCGCCGCGTCGTTCTTCGACCCGAAGGTCGACTGCGTGCTCGATATCGGCGGGCAGGACATGAAGTGCATCAAGCTCAAGGACGGCGCGGTCGACACGGTGCTTCTGAACGAGGCCTGCTCGTCCGGCTGCGGCTCGTTCCTTGAGAATTTCGCCAACTCTCTTGGCATGACGGCGCAGGAATTCGCGCACGAAGCGCTCTTTGCCAAGGCCCCCGTGGACCTCGGCACGCGCTGCACGGTGTTTATGAACTCCAACGTCAAACAGGCGCAGAAGGAGGGCGCAAGCGTCTCCGATATCTCCGCCGGCCTTGCCTACTCCGTCATCAAGAACGCTCTTTATAAGGTCATCAAGCTCTCCGACGCGAGTGAGCTCGGCTCGCACGTCGTCGTACAGGGCGGCACATTCTTCAACGAGGCCGTGCTGCGCGCGTTTGAGCGCATCTCCGGCGCGCAGGTCACGTGTCCCGACATCGCGGGCATCATGGGCGCGTTCGGCGCGGCACTGCTCGCGCGCGACCGCTACCACGGGCAGCAGAGCACAATGCTCCCTCTTGAGGAGATCGAGCAGCTCACGTACAAGACCTCTGCCGCACGCTGTCAGGGCTGCCAGAACCACTGCATGCTCACGGTCAGCGTCTTTCCCGGCGGCCGCCGCCATGTGAGCGGCAACCGCTGCGAAAAAGCCCTGCGCGGCGAAAGCGCTGCCAAACCCGGCGAAAATATCTTCGCCTACAAGCGTGAGCGCATGTTCGCCTATCCCCCGCTCGAGCCGGAAAATGCGCCGCGCGGCGAGATCGGCATCCCGCGCGTGCTGAACATGTACGAAAACTATCCGTTCTGGGCGACGTTCTTCCGTGACCTCGGCTTCCGCGTCATCCTCTCCCCGTTCTCCACGCGCGCGATCTACGAGCTGGGCATGGAGAGCATTCCGTCGGAATCTGAGTGCTATCCTGCCAAGCTCGCCCACGGTCACGCCCAGTGGCTTATCGACCACGGCGTCAAGACCATCTTCCACCCCTGCGTGTTCTACGAACATCAGGAAGTGCCGGGCGCGCAGAACCACTTCAACTGCCCGATCGTCGTTTCATATCCCGAGAATATCAAGAACAACGTCGAAGCCGTGACCGACGGCTCCGTGCGCTACCTGCATCCCTTCCTCGCTTTCACGAACGAGAAGGTCGCCTCCGACCGTCTCGTCCAGTTCTGTAAGGAAGTATGGAGCATTCCCGAAAAGGAAACGCGCCATGCCGCCCACCTCGCGTGGGAAGAGCAGCGCAGGGCCAAGGCCGACGTCCGCGCCGCGGGCGCAAAGGCACTCGCCGACATGGAGAAAAACGGCGGCAGCGGCATTGTGCTCGCCGGACGTCCCTACCACGTCGACCCCGAGATCAACCACGGCATCCCCGAGCTCATTTCGGCCTACGGCCTGACGGTGCTGACCGAGGATTGCCTGCCCATCGACTTTGTCCCCAAGCGCCCCGTGCGCGTGAATGACCAGTGGGTCTATCACTCCCGCCTCTACACCGCGGCGGAATTCGTCTGCGGACGCGACGATCTTGAGCTCATTCAGCTCAACTCGTTCGGCTGCGGTCTCGACGCCGTCACGACCGACGAGGTCTGCGAGCTTTTGGAGCAGGGCGGCAAGCTCTACACCTGCCTCAAGATTGACGAGGTCAACAACCTCGGCGCGGTGCGCATCCGCATCCGCTCGCTGCTCGCCGCCGTCGCCATGCGGCGCGAGCGCGGGATCCATTCGACCTCTCACGTACAGCCGTTCGAGCGCGTCTACTACACCAAGGAGATGCAGAAGCAGCACTACACCATCCTCGCCCCCCAGATGAGTCCCATCCATTTTGACATTCTCGAGCCTATCTTCCGCCACCACGGCTATAATTTTGAGGTACTGCAAAACGACGACCGCGCCGCCATCGACGCGGGCCTCAAGTACGTCAACAACGACGCCTGCTATCCCTCGATCACGGCGGTCGGCCAGCTGATGGAGGCCGTGACCTCCGGCCGGTACGACACCGACCACCTCGCCCTCATCATGTCGCAGACCGGCGGCTGCTGCCGCGCGAGCAATTACATCGCCTTCATCCGCCGCGCGCTCAAAAAAGCGGGCCTTGAACACATCCCTGTCATCTCGCTCAACGCCAACGGCATGGAGACGAACGAGGGCTTCCGCATCTCGCCGTCACTGCTGTTGGACACCGCGCACGGTATCGTGCTTGGTGACCTGCTGATGCGCTGCCTGTACCGCGTGCGCCCGTATGAGCTCGAAAAAGGCAGCGCGAACGCGCTGCACCGCAAGTGGCGCGACATCTGCATCGACTCGCTGACGAGCGAGCATCCCAAGTACCGCTACGCCCAGCTCTGCCGCGGCATTGTCGAGGATTTCGACGCGCTGCCCATCGACGAAACGCTCAAAAAGCCGCGCGTCGGCGTTGTCGGTGAGATCCTCGTCAAATACATGCCGCTTGCCAACAACCATGTTGTCGACCTTTTGGAACGCGAGGGTGCAGAGGCGGTCGTGCCCGATCTTCTCGATTTCTTTGCCGCCACGATCTATGAGCAGGACTTCAAGCACACCCACCTTGGAAAGGGGTGGACTGCTTCGGCCAGCGCCAAGTTCGGCATTCCGGCACTTCAGCGCATGCGCCGCCCCGCGATCGAAGCGCTGAAGGCCAGCAAGCGCTTTGATCCCCCCATGGCCATCAACCATGTGGCGGAGCTTGCCAAGCCCTTCCTTTCAATCGGCAACCAGTACGGCGAGGGCTGGTTCCTCGCCGGTGAGATGGCAGAGCTCATCACCTCCGGCACGCCGAACATCGTGTGCATCCAGCCGTTTGCGTGCCTGCCGAACCATGTGGTCGGCAAGGGCGTCATCAAGGCGCTGCGCGCGGCCTATCCCGGCGCAAACATTGTCGCTGTCGACTATGACCCCGGCGCGAGCGAAGTGAACCAGCTCAACCGCATCAAGCTGATGCTCACCGCGGCGCAGCGCGCGCTACACGCGCAGGAGGTCACCCCGAAAAAGCCGCAGCCGCCCGAGGCTCCGTCCATCAGCCTGCCGCACCCCAAGGTCGCAATGCTCTGAGCGCAGAAAGCGGCAGAAATTGAAAAATAGGCTTGCTTTCCGCACCTTTCTATGGTATTATGAGTACCTGTGAATATAGCGTGATCGCACGTTCAACAATTTGGAGGTTTTCACCATGACTTTATTCGTTACGATTCTTCAGCTTCTCTGCGGTCTCATCGTCATCGGCATCGTCCTGTTCCAGAGCGGCAAGTCCGCCGGCTTAAGCGGTGCAATCGGCGGCGTGGCCGATTCCTTCATGGCCAAGAACAAGGCCAAGAGCACGGATGCCCGTCTTGCGCGTGCCACCAAGTGGGTCGGCGCTGCGTTCATCGTCCTGACGCTCGTGCTGAATATGCTGTAAGAGCAAACGAATCCATAATGAAGAAGAGCGGAAGCAAAAGTTACCTACGCATAAGGACAACATTTCAAATTACCGTTCAAGTAGCATTGAAAAAGCCACTGACTCTGAATTATTCAGGGTCAGTGGCTTTTCGTTGAAAACGAGGCTGCATTCTGGTACAATCTATGTGTATAAAAGGAACTTCTCATAATTGCACCTTACAGAGCTTGTTTATGTAACCGTTGTAATACTGCAAGACCTGTTCCACGGCCCCGGCGTCACCGGCGCGGGCCGCCTCGATCACTGCAAGGGGCAAAGGCTCCTTATATCTGGCCTGCTTCATTCTGCAATACCTCCCGTCAGTCTTGTTCTCATGGTTTCCAGCGTCTTAGTCCTGTGCCGCTGGACGGCGCTGCGGGACATTCCCACCACCGCGCCGATCTCGCCGTCCGTCAGTTTCAGGACACAATGCAGTATCAAGATGCTTTGTCCCGGCTGGGGCAAGCTGGCAAAGGCAGCGGCCACCAGCCCGTCGCTGATCTGAAGCTCACAGCCATAGGCCGGAAATATAAAACTGTCGCTGGGGTACTGATCTATCGTGCATAGCGTGTCCAGTTCCGAAAGCGGCAGCGTTTCAAAGGATGTTTCCCAGCCACGCTGACGCTTCCTTTCCCGGAAGTAGTCAACGGCTTCATGGTACAGTACCAGCTTGCAAAAATGGTCAAACTGGCAGCGCCTCCCGTAATCATCAGGGGTAACTTTCATCTTCTCACCCCCTTTCCGTGGGGAGTGAGCAGGATGATCCTGTCCGTTGTCAGGGGCCTATGCTGGCCCTGGTCTGCTGACCGCCTCCTTTTCCATCTGATTTTTTGCCGGAAATGACAATCCGCGAAAATCGACAAAAATCGCCCGGCAGGTCGTAAACCTACCGGGCAACGATTTGAAGCGTTTTGCTGTTTTCTTACATGGTATAGTTCATACTCATAGCCGGAATATTCCCGTGGCGGGGCAAGGCTTTTTTTAAGCGGTAGAAGTGGATTAGATTATAATGATAGTAAAACAGCATGGCGGCGTCCTCCCGTGGGCCGCCATGCCTTTAACTGCTGGGAATGACAGAAAGAAAGCAGCGGCCTTGATTTCTCAAAACCGCCACCAGTGAATATAAATTAAGCGTGAAAATGGGTCTGCCCAGCAGCGGTTTTTTTCTTTTCTGCCGCTGGGCAGATGTTTTTTCTTTAGATACATGATAAGAGGAATTTTTGAAGATTCCATAAAGATTTGAAAAATGGACGGACATAAAAGACGTCCATTACACTATCGGAAAATCAGCAAGGAAGTTTCATAGTAACCTTTGCGCCGCCGGTTTCTTTTGAATTTTCTAAAATAAGCTGACCATTATGTTGTTCCATAATCGAATTTGTAATATATAGACCCATACCAAAGTGTAACTTTGAATTGCGGCTTTGATCGCCCATATAGAACCGTTCCTGTGCGTGGCATAATGCCTCTTTAGAAAACCCCGTTCCCTCGTCTGTGACTGAAATTTCCACGAAACCGTTGTTACTCTGAACATCCACATAAAGCGTTCCGCCTTGCGGGGAGTAGTCCAGCCCATTACTGATAACATTCATAATAGCACGTTCTATCAGCACCCTATCAAATTTCAGCATTTGAGGGAGTGAAACAGTATTCATTTGCAGCCGGATTTCTTTTGTCCGGCATAGTGATTCCATATAACCGAACAAGTGCTGCATGAACGCTGGCAAGTCTATACTTTCAATATGGAGCTGATAACCAACCGCCGCCCGTGATATATCAATCAGGGTTTGAATATATGACTGCATCTGGCCGGAGCTTTCCACGACGTAACCAGCGTATAATCGTTGCTCATCATCAAGATTTGTTTCTGTGAGTAAATCAGCATTTCCTTGAATAACCGTCAGAGGCGTTTTCAAATCATGGGCAAGCGCGGCGATTTGCTCTTTCTGTGTCTGTTCGGTTTTCCATTGCCGTTCTAACGAAATTTTCAGATTATCTTTCATATCTGAAAAAGATGCAAGGACATCTTCAAACTCTTTGATTTTGGCGTGTCCTACTTCAAAATCAAGGTTTTGCTTTGAAACCTCCGCAGTTGCTTCAAAAAGCGGGGTCAGTTGTGTACGCAGGTTCTTAGCAAATCTGGCGGTCAGTATGATAATGACCAGCAGCGAATTTACAGCCATCAGGATAAACGCAAGCGTGTCAGGAGATGGAAAATATTCCGGTAGCCATGACACTGTAAATTGAGAACCAATATAATACCTTAAAACGCAAAATTCGTTTTCCCGGACAACAAGTGCAAACTGCCTCCCCGTAGCATATTCAATATATTCTCCCTTTGCGTACAGCAGGGCAATTTCTTTTTCATCATCGTCCATATTGCTGTAAAGCTCATTAAAGTTCTTGTCCAGAATTAAGTAGCCGCATCCCTGTGGAATCACAACCTTTGTAATATCCGGGGCAATCGTCAGCGTTGGAATGATCTCTTTTACCTGCAATTCACTTAGATTTGCTCTTGTAGCTAATCCAGCATTTACAGCAAGTCCCTCCAAACCAGAAGGGACAATAATTGCCGCTACCAGCATGACAATGAGGGAGATAGCAAACTGGCGAAACAATATTTTCAATGTAGGTTTCTTTTTCACTCCCATTTATATCCTATCCCCCATACGGTGCTGATCGGACTTATTTTGAAATGCTCCAATTTCGCACGAATATTTTTTATATGCGTTGAGATCGTAGAGTTATCGCCTATTCCATCAAACCCGAAAACGGCTTCATAGATTTGTTCTTTTGTAAAAACCTGTCCCCGGTTTTTCGCAAGGTATTCACAGATTGAATACTCGCTTTTGGTAAGGGGAACCGGCTGTTCTGAAACATACAGTACCTTTGCGGAAAGGTCAAATCTTATATCAGGCTCAAATGAAAGTGTGCTGTGATGCTCCCTTTTTTCTCTGCGTAAATGTGCCGCGACACGGGCGCGAAGCTCCTGAATACGAAAAGGTTTCGTAATATAATCATCCGCACCGATGCCCAATCCAAACAATATATCTTCCTCTAATGTCTTTGCGGTCAGAAAGAGAATCGGGCAGTCTACCATATTCCTGATCTGTTTGCAAAACTCAAACCCGTCTGTGCCAGGCATCATCACATCCAAAAGAATGAGGTCATAGAAATGCAGCTTTTTGATGTCTACATCATCCGCATTTTGACAGACTGTTATCAAATATCCATCTTTCCCCAAACTGTTCTTAATCAATTCCAAGATAGAAACTTCATCGTCAACTACAAGTAAGTGGGTCAAAAAATCACCTCCCGCCCCATTATACCACATTGTCGAGGTTACTCATCATTATTTTTAATGTCAGCTTTCCGATATTCATTGTTGATATTTACAGCTACGGCATTGCTTATATCCACATCCACAATACTGTAAACGTAGCCGAAACTGAAATCTTCCCCCGCCACATTTTTGAAGCGTTTCGATACCTGCCCGATTTCTTCTTGCAGTTCTGACATTTCAAGACATTCATCCGTTATGGTATATGTCAGGCCGTTAT
>OGYZ01000095.1_pt1 | contig 70167 bp, 56 predicted proteins | sample 1576681 | NCBI WGS metagenome assembly OGYZ01 (sample SAMEA3541480, study PRJEB24748) | human gut metagenome | biome: human gut; feature: human-associated habitat; material: faeces | place: China | collected 2012 | reverse complement strand
TACTTTCATTTTCTTGTACAAACCGCGTTCTTCCGGCAAATAACCGATTTGGTAAATATCGTCCTGTACAGAAGGGCGACCGTTGAACAAAACGGAACCACTATCGGGCGCCGTGATACGGTTAATGATTCGGATCAGTGTTGTTTTTCCGGCTCCATTCGGTCCCAGCAGACCAAAAATCTGGCCTTCAGGTACCTGAATACTGACATGATCGAGCGCCAAATGATTGGCATACTGCTTGACCACCTCTTGGGTTTCTAATAAATACTCCATCTTTATCTTTCATTTTTATAGTTTATTCTTTTGTCGGTTTACATTTTCAGGATAATCCGCTCTCCCAATTCCTTCGAAAGAACCTTTTTAATCTCATTCAGCTGCGCTATTTCCTTCATCACCGTCATGATTTGTTCCGGATCAGCCGACGAGAGTTGCTTCAACTGTTCCTGCTTTTCTTTTAGCTGACGCATGATATAGGCTTCCTTGAATGCGAACAGATCACGAACTACCAGCTGATCCAGTTTGTCTTCTTCCTGTTCTACTTCCCGAAACTTGAAATGATATTTGCTCAACTGGTATTTCTCACTCATCAGGTTGGCAGCAACACGGCTTACCAACGGATCAGGATGTGACAGGAAATAACGATGGGCAATAAAAGTCTCTTCACCGCAACGGTTAGCAGCTTCGTCGAGCATTTGCTTAAATATCGGTGTATAGAACGACAAATCATCCCGCTCCAGATCATCCCGGATAAACTCGGCCACCCGCATGACAATACGTTCTTTGGTTTCCTCATCTACATAATCATATAAAACCCGTTCTCCATAACGTACCACATAACGCAGCAAAGCAATCTCGAATGCCTCATACGGAGAACGTTGTCTTGTCATTACCTGGGTTTCTTCCACAGGAGCCGAAGGCGGAATTTCTGGCATCTCGTTGGATCCTGAGAACTCTTCTTCCGGAGGTGGCGGAAAATCCGGAGGCAACTGGTCGGAAACCGGTTCGGCTGTAGCGACCGGCACTTCCTGCATCTGACCGGACGGCTCCGCAATGGAATAATCGGGCGGCAGAATCTCCGTTGTCGAACGGTTCGTTACCGGAACCGAAGGCTTCTGTTCGTTTTTCGACAAGCGTTGTTTATTGACCTGGTTCAAGACGACCTGTTCGTCAATCTCCATCATGGCACTACACTCCCGGATATAAATCGTACGCGTTATATCATCCGGTACAATCGCAATGGTCCGGATAATATCCCCGATCAAGGCTGCCCGTTTGACCGGATCGTTCCCGGCATCGGCCAGCAACAACTTCGTCTTGAAGCGGATAAAATCGGTTTCATGCTGACGGATAAATTCAGTAAACTCGGTCGCGCTATGCGAACGGGCAAACGAATCAGGGTCTTCTCCGTCGGGCAACAAAACGACTTTCACGTTCATGCCTTCGTCGAGCAGCAAATCTATACCACGAATGGCTGCCTTAATACCCGCGGCATCGCCATCATATAATACCGTAATATTATTGGTAAACCGATGAATCAGGCGAATCTGTCCATGTGTCAGGGCTGTTCCCGACGAAGCTACTACATTTTCTACGCCCGACTGGTGCATGGAAATCACATCCGTATAACCTTCCACCAAATAACAACGGTCGGCTTTCACAATGGCCTGCTTGGCAAAATAAATACCATACAGTTCATTGCTCTTATGATAAATCGGACTTTCAGGAGAATTGACATACTTGGCAGTTTTCTCATCCTTCTTTAAAACACGTCCGCCAAAGGCAACGACTTTCCCACTCAACGAATGGACCGGAAAGATAACACGTCCGCGGAAACGGTCATTCACATTCCCGTTCTCATAAGCAATCACGAGTCCGGTTTTCTCCAAGTATTCTTTCTTATACCCTTTCCGCAAAGCTTGCTGATACAAAGCATCCCGCTGGTCCAGACTATATCCCAACTGAAACTTCCGAATCGTATCTTCGCGGAAACCACGTTCAATGAAATACCGCATCCCGACAGTCTTCCCTTCCACATGCTCATGCAGCATCTGTGAAAAGTACTGTTGTGCCCAGGCATTCACGATAAACATACTTTCCCGGTCACTACGGACTCGTTTCTCTTCGTCACTCAGTTCCCGTTCAGCTATTTCTATATTATACTTCTTGGCCAAAAAGCGAAGTGCGTCAAAGTATCCGATCTGTTCATGCTTCATAATGAAATGAACAGCCGTTCCGCCTTCACCACAGGCAAAACATTTACAGATATTTTTGGCAGGAGAAACATAAAACGACGGAGACTTATCGTCGTGGAAAGGACAAAGCCCTACATAATTGACTCCTCTCTTCCGAAGTGTAACGAATTCAGAAACGACATCCACGATATTCGCGGCATCCAATATTCGGTCTATAGTAGGTTGATCTATCATCTTTATCTGTTTCCTTATTTTATAGACAAATGTACGACATTATTTGACAAAGAAACCTTTTTAATATTACTTTTGTCGAAACTATAAACATACAAACATAAACAACGCATAAACTCAACTTCTATGAATAAGTTATTACTCTTACTGATCGGACTTGTCGTCCACTTGTTTCTCCCAACAGATTTAATGGCCCAATCAGGAACAAACAGCTTTACGCTTCCAGTCATTCCGGATACACTTCAGACAGTTGAGTCGCGTTCTTCTTATCTGGTAGCGCACTATTGGGATCGTTTCTCGTTTGCCGACAGTCTGCAATTCATGAACCAGCCGGAAGTTGTCGAACAGGCTTTGGTAGATTATGTGGATCTTTTCCGGTTGATACCGGCAGCAGAAGCCGAAAACTCGTTGTCAGCTCTGATGGATAAGGCATCTGTCACCCTCAATGGATTCTTATTCTTTTACAATACCCTGGAGAAATACCTTTATGATGCTACTTCGCCGATGCGAAACGAGGCACTTTTTATTCCGGTTCTCCAGAAGATGATGGCATCAGACAGACTAAATGACGACGACAAACTGCGGCCCGCCATGTTATTGAAGTCGGTAAGCAAAAACAAAGTAGGCAGTACGGCAGCAGACTTCAGTTATACAAAATCTGACGGTAGCCAGCACTGGCTTTCCGAACTGCAGACTCCACTCATCCTGCTCCTTTTCTTCGATCCAGAATGCGACGATTGCCACCAAGTCATCCTACGTCTGGAGAAAATGACGCAGCTCAATCAGCAAATCTCGGATAAGCAATTAACCATCCTGGCCATTTATCCGGGAGAAAACAAACGCTTATGGCAAACTATGGCACAACAGATGCAGCCGTCGTGGGAAATAGGAATGGACGAATCACAAGCAATCTACGGGAAAGAGCTGTATGATATTCTCGGTTTCCCGTCCATGTATCTGTTAGATCAAGATAAAACAGTCATACTCAAAGACTGCAGTCTGACTGCATTGGAAGAATACTTCGAGACCGACGCAAATACACATAAATAGGTATTGCAAAACAACGTAGGTCTTTCTACTTTTGCTTGGGTTAGAAACGAATATATACAATTAAACAAACGAAAAATGGCAAACCATCACGAACATACACATCATCACGAGCACCACTTGGTGCCGGCTTCGCTGAACAAAATATTCATCTTCTGCATCGCGCTCAACTTGTTGTTCGTCGTTATCGAAGCAGGTGTCGGGTTTATCTACAATTCATTGGGCTTACTTTCCGATGCAGGCCACAACCTGAGTGATGTATTCAGTCTGCTGCTGGCACTGATTGCATTTCGGATGGCAAAACTCCATGCCACCCATCATTTTACCTATGGATACAAGAAGGCTACAATTCTGATTTCGCTGGTCAATGCCGTGATTCTGCTGGTTGCCGTAGGTGCCATTCTGATTGAAAGTATTTATAAACTGAAACATCCCGAACCGGTATCGGGCGAAGCCATCAGCTGGACAGCCGGCATCGGTATTCTCATCAACGGACTGACAACTTGGCTATTGATGCGAGACCGGAAGAAAGATTTGAACGTACAAGGTGCATTTCTCCACATGATGATGGATACACTCGTTTCCGTTGGAGTTGTTATCTCAGGTATCCTGATCAGTTGCACGGGTTGGAACTGGATTGATTCAATCATCAGTCTGCTCATTGCCGCAGTCATCCTGTTTTCTACCTTCGGATTATTGAAAGAAAGTCTGTTTCTCTCCATCGATGCCGTTCCATCGTCGGTACATCTGGAAAACATCCAACAGGAAATCGAAGCTCTTCCTCAAGTAAAAAGCTGGCATCACCTACATATCTGGGGAATCAGCACTACCGAGAATGCCGCCACGGTCCATATTGTTTTGAACAATATTGCAGAAATGGAGTCGGTCAAGCCCCGTATCAAACAAATTTTCCTCTCGGCAGGAATTTCACACAGTACCATCGAATTCGAATCTCTCTCCTGCCAATGCCAGGACCTGAAATGCTCTTGAGCCGGCCTTCCGCATCAGATCTTTCATCAACGAAACGATGACCTTCCAGCCCAAAATATGCCGGTTTTCATATTTTTGACAGCTGTCGTAAAGCTTTACCATATATGTGCTAAAGCTTTTTGACGGATATGGAAAAGCTTTAGCACATCTGTCAAAAAATTAAAACCCTACGAGAAACCAACGACAATCACCCGTCGATTACACTTCTCTTATAAATCTTTCCGTTCTTTTCCAGCAACCAATCCCGGTTCACGCACCTCGGTTCCTTTGGCACGCGTCAGGTTATCGCCTAGTTCCTTACGCTTTTCGTCGGCGATCTTCATCAACTTGGCAGCCCGTTCCGGATACTGATGCAGCACATTGTAACGTTCTCCGGGATCACGTCGCAAATCATACAGTTCGCTGGCACGCAGTTCGACAGTTGCCAGGTTACCGGGTTTTCCGTCGTTGCCCGGAGCATAAGCTCCGTAGGTTACGTATTTATGCGGAAAGACCAGTTTAAATTCACCATCGGTTACCGCCTCCAAATCATTCCGATTATAATAATATACAAACGATTCCCGCGGATTGGCCTGTTCATCGCCTTCAATCAAAGGCAGGATACTAACACCATCAATCTTTCTGGGAGGTAACGGAGCTTCGGCAATCTCGGCAAAAGTAGGAAGCAAATCAATGTTGGAAGCCAACTTATTGCAAATCGTTCCGGCCTGCGTATGTCCTTTCCAATACATAATACAAGGAATCCGGTTTCCGCCGTCGAAGGTTGTAGCTTTTGCTTCCCGTAATCCGCCAGCCGAACCGGCATGATTTCCATAATTCGCCCACGGACCATTGTCGGAAGTAATCACAATCAGCGTCTGTTCTTCCAAACCCAATTCTTTCACCGTCTTCCAGACTTCTCCGATACTCCAGTCTATTTCCATCATCACATCCCCGAAAAGTCCCTGCTCACTCTTACCTTTAAATTTATCAGATACAGCCAACGGAACATGAGGCATACTATGTGCCAAATAAAGGAAGAAAGGCTTATTCTTGTTTTTCCGGATAAACTGAATGGAACGCGTCGTATAATCAGTCGTAAAACAGCTTTGATCCGTATTATAACCTACCACCTCATTCCCGTCGTAGGTAGGAAGATCCGGGAAATTAAATACCTCGCCCTGCTGCGGATGAAACGGCCACATATCGTTCGAGTAAGGCAAACCGTAATATTCGTCAAAACCATTCTGTAACGGAAGGAAAGCATGCTGGCTTCCCAAATGCCATTTTCCAAAGATAGCCGTACTATAACCTTTCTGCTTCAAGACTTCACCCAAAGTCATTTCATCCGGATGAATCCCATAATTTGAGTCAGGACCGGGAGCACCGGAAAAGCCAATGCGGTTCGGATAGCAACCCGTCAGCAATCCGGCTCGCGAAGCTCCACTGATAGGCTGGGCAGCCAGGAAATGCGTAAAGCGGACTCCCTGCGCCGCCAATAAGTCGATTTGCGGTGTCTTGTAACCATAAGCACCGTTACAAGAAAAGTCGCCGTAACCCACATCATCCAGATTCACCAAGATGATATTCGTATAATCCGCCGCAAAAGCCGGTAGCAGGCCGGCAGAAAGCAGCGTGCTCAAAAGCCATTTCTGTTTCATGATATACAGATTTTACATGATATAATTAAGACATACATTTCATTCCATCTACGAAAATAGAAAAAGTATTTGAATAAAGGTTCTGAAAGAAGAAGAATACAGAACCTGATCCGGACAAACCCCATTTATTCACAGAAATGTCATATCAAATCAAGCACCTTTTCATATCAGATCATTTAATTTGCAACCAATAAAAAAACAGAGGAATAAAAGAGATGAAGAAGTTTTTACTACCCGTATTTGCGCTTGCCCTCCTCTTTCATACGGCACACGCTCAAACCAGACACGAGATTGATATACCCGATTTAAAAGGATATCAAACGTTGAAATGTGATTTCCATATCCATACAGTCTTTTCAGATGGATTAGTTTGGCCTACCGTTCGTATCGACGAAGCCTATCGGGAAGGCCTGGATGCAATTGCCCTGACGGAACATATTGAATACCGTCCGCATGAGAAAGACATCCCGGCATCGCACAACCGATCCTACGAGATAGCCGAACAAGCCGCTAAAAGCAAGAACATTCTATTAATCAGAGGCAGTGAAATTACTCGTTCCATGCCTCCCGGACACTCGAATGCCATCTTTATTTCAGATGCGGACTCGCTGGATCAGAAAGATTATCGGGATGCATTCCTGGCTGCCAAACGGCAAAATGCCTTTATCTTCTGGAACCATCCGGGTTGGGACGCCCAACAACCGGATACAACAGTATGGTGGAAAGAACATACGGAACTGCTGGAAAACGGATGTATGCAGGGAATTGAGGTGGTCAACGGTAATTATTTCCCCGAAGCACATCAATGGTGTCTGGACAAGAAGCTGACCATGCTGGGCAATTCGGATATTCATCAGCCCATCCAAGCCGACATAGACTTTGCCAAAGGAGAACATAGAGGCATGACACTCGTCTTCGCCAAAGAAAGATCCATAGAAGGCATCCGGGAAGCACTGCTGAACAGAAGAACGGCGGTTTATTATGGAGAGAATCTGATTGGAGAAGAAGTTTATCTGAAAGAACTGTTTGAGAATGCCTTGGAAATCAAACAAGTCAAGAAGACAGACAAAGCCGTGTCGGTTACATTATACAATCATTCCGATCTGACTTTCAAACTGAAGAAAACGGCCCATGATGCCCGTCTCAAATACTTCAGGGAATATTCCATCGAGCCTCATTGCCAACATACAATCACCATAGAGCTCCAGGACGGAGTAAAATCCGGTAAAGTCAACTTTGAAGTTACCAACTTATGGATCGCTCCGAACCAAGGACTTCCTTACTCATACGAGATTTAGGAGACCGGCTATACGCATCAACTATTTTCTTATATATCAAACAAACAAGGCTGCCTCTGGATGGAAACACCATCCGGGCAGCCTTATTCTTATACCTGATTCAATCGTTCTTGTTACAACTGGGTTAATTCGCCGGTAACAGAATTCATGATAAAACCACGCACCACAATATCGGAAGGAATCAACGGATGATGCTGTACCAGCTCAACAGATTCGTGAACAGCCTTCTCGGTATCGTCGAAACCGCTCAACCACGATTCGAAATCGATCCCGCAATAACGCATCATATCAATATGATCTTTCGAAATACCACGTTCCATCATGTGATGAATCATCATATCACTGTCCATATGCTGAACTCCGCAATCTGTATGACCGATAATCATAATTTCAGTCACACCCAATTCATAAATCGCTACCAGCAAACTACGGATTACACTATCGAAAGGCTGAGAAATTGTTCCACCTGCATTCTTGATGATCTTCACATCACCATTCTTCAAGCCCAAAGCTGCAGGCAAAAGTTCTGTCAACCGAGTGTCCATACACGAAACAATGGCTATTTTCTTATCCGGATATTTATTGGTTATATACTTCTCATACCCTTTACGTTCAACAAATTCCCGATTATACTTCAAAATATCTTCTAACATGGATTTTTCGTCTGTTTGATTCAACAATATAAATGAGGTAAAAAAGCGTTCAAATTTACAGAGATTTTACTTGGCTTGTTTCTCTTTTATACTAAAACATTTTAATAAGCCTATTTTTTGCCTTATATCAAGAAAAGCTTTTTACACTAAAAAAAACACGAAACACATATACAACATATCAAATTAGACAGTACTTTTGTGTCGTAAAACATAACCGTTAAGCACAAAGAAGAAGTTAGAAAAGGTTCTTTCATAACAACAATGAAGCGTCATTGTTAAGAAAACAAGTTCGGACTACTTTGGTACACTAAAGAAATTCAGGACTTTGTAAATGGCAAAAGATTGTTTAGGTAAACGAGAGAAAGAAGATTCGAATAAGGTTTTTAAGAGGTAGGTTTTCGATTTTACATTGGTTGATTCGTTGATGTATTTTTTAGGTTTTTATTTTGACAGAATCTTCTTTAGAAACGTCAAAAGGTTGATTTAAAAGTAAAAGTATGAAAAGGTTGGTTTCTAAATGGATGAAACTCTCTTCCAATTGCTTGACTTTGATCGGTAAATTGGAACTGATGAAATGGGGATATGGTAATTATTAATCATATCCCTTTTTTATTATATATTGTCTTGCTCTCTTGATTTAAGTTTTCCTATCTTTTTGATCCATACATCCTGATAAAGGAAATATATTAACAACACCCTAACTTCCATTTTTGATAAATCTTCTATCAAATTTATAAAGTCTGATTGTCTTATTTTCCATTTCTTTGTATAGAATCACCTAACAACATACTCAAATGAAAAAATTTTCTCTGCTTATCGGTTGGCTGCTTTATGCGTGTATCTGCCAGGCAGCTTCATTAAAAGTGTTCCATCTGACATGCGAACATATTCAAAATCCATTGGGAATCGACCAGCAACAACCTTTGTTAAGCTGGAAGTTGGAGTCAGACGAACGAAATCAATATCAGTCTGCTTATGAGATTCTGGTTTCGACCGACCAGGAAAAACTGGAAAAAGGGAAAGCTGATGTCTGGAACAGTGGACGGATAAAAAGTGATGAAACCTTATTGATTCCCTATGCCGGGAAAAAACTGAAGTCATTTACCCGTTACTATTGGAAAGTAAGGGTTTACAACCAACAAGGAGAAGCATCCGATTGGAGCGAAACGGCCTGGTGGGAAACAGCCATGTTAAAAGCCGACGATTGGAAAGCATCGTGGATCTATGATGGAAGTGAGGCTCCTTCTGATCCGAATGATTTCTATAAAGACAATCCGGCTCCCCTATTCCGGAAAACTTTCCAGGCAAAAGAAGGTATTCAATCAGCTCGCTTGTACATAGCCGGTATCGGATATTATGAAGCTAGCCTGAACGGTCAACGAATCGGTGACAGAAGACTTGATCCCGGATGGACTAATTATGACAAAGAAATCCTATACAGTACGTATGATATTACCGAGATGCTCCAAACCGGTAAGAATTGTCTGGGTGTCGTTTTAGGTAATGGCTTTTATAATCCGATTCCTATGCCGATATTCAAAAACCTGCGAGAATACCTGACCATCGGACAACCTTGTTTGAAAGCTCAACTATTGATCACTTACGAAAACGGGAAACAAGAATGGATTTATTCGGATTCCAGCTGGACCTTCGCCGATAGTCCTATTCTACGTAATAATGTCTATCTGGGAGAAAAATATGATGCCCGCAAAGAAATCAAAGATTGGGACAAACCGACGTTTAATGCTTCATCTTGGAAACAGGTGATTCCAGTTCCAACGCCTCCGCAAGGAAAACTGACCGCTCAAATGCAACCACCCATACGTATCCGAGAAATAATACGCCCAACGCGTATGACGGAAACACGACAAGGTGAATTTGTCTTCGACCTTGGACAAAATATGGCAGGCGTTGCCCGTATTAAAGTAAAAGGACCGAAAGGAACACGTATTACCATACGTTACGGAGAAGATGTCTATTCAGACGGAAGCCTCAACGTGATGACATCCGTTGCCGGCCAACATAAAACCGTTTGGAATGCGAACCAGGAATCAGCAGGAGCTCCACCAACAGCATGGCAGGAAGATATCTATATATTAAAAGGTGAAGGAGAGGAAATCTGGATGCCTCAATTCACTTTCCATGGATTCCGATACATCGAAGTCACAGGTTGGCCGGGCAGACCTACATTAAATAATATTGAAGGAATCCGATTAAGTGCAGACCTGAAAGCCACGGGAGAGTTTTCATCATCAAACGAATTGCTCAATCGCTTACACCACGTTTTGGATTATACATTTCTCAGCAATGTATTCAGTGTAGAATCAGATTGTCCGGCTCGAGAAAAGTTTGGATACGGAGGTGATATTGTAGGTGTTTCGCGTACTTTCTGTTATTTCTATGACATGCATAATTTCTATGCCAAAGCGATCCGGGACTTTGCCAACGATCAGCGTCCTTTAGGCGGATTTACAGAAACAGCACCTTATAATGGAATAGCCGATCAAGGTTTGGGAGACGGTTCGGGTCCGATTGGTTGGCAACTGGCTTTCGCTTTCCTGCAAAAACAGCTTTACGAATATTATGGTGATAAACGAATTATTGAGAATTATTATCCTCAACTCAAAAAGCAAGTAGATTTCCTTGCCTCAAAAGCGGAGGATTATATGATTGACCGTTGTATTAATGACCACGAAAGTCTGGACCAACGTATTCCAGCGTTATTTGCCACTGCGCACTTTTATCATCATGTCCTTTTGATAACGGAATTTGCTCAACTCACCAACCGGAAGGCTGATCAGCAACAATATGAATCACTCGCTCAGCAAATCAAGGCAGCATTCATCCAAAAGTTTGTTCAAACTGGCACAGGAAAGATTGGTAACGGAACACCTGCAGAACAGGCCTTCGGTTTATACTACGGACTTATTCCTGAAGACATAAAAACAAAAGTAATCCAACAATTAGTTCAGGCGATTTCCAACCGGAACAACCATATTACCTCTGGTATTTTCGGTACCCCGATCGTACTTACTGTCTTAAGTGATCTGAATTTAAATGACATTGCCTATCAGATGGCTACACAAACAGATTTCCCAGGCTGGGGCCATATGTTATCTTCCGGCGCAACAACCTTATGGGAAACATGGAAATATTCAGACAATGTCTTCTCTCATAATCACCCGATGTTCGGTAGTGTCGGAGAATGGATGTATCAATCGCTGGCAGGAATCAAAGCCTTGTCACCTGGGTTTAAACAAATATGTATCCATCCTCAGGCGAGTGGCGATCTACAATGGGTGAATAGTAGCTATGAATCATCACGCGGGAAAATCACCTGTCAATGGAAAAAGGAAAATGGAATCTATACGCTTCAAGTACATATTCCAGCCAATACGAAAGCTCAGGTGTTCATTCCCAATAAATCTCAATTAATAAAAGAAAGCGGGGAAAGTATCGCTTCCTCTTCCCTCATACAAATCATACGGGAAGAATCGGACCACTGTTGGCTAGAAATTCCCTCCGGAAGCTATCAGTTCAGTTGTCCGATTCCATAAAAGGACTAATCAAGCATTCAGGATTTGCCAGAACCGTTCGGGAAGATAAATATTCCCGACGGGAATGGCGTCTTGAAACAAAGGAGCAATTTCCGCAGGTTCAAAACCAGCAATACCACAACCTATCTCAGTTACCAGAAAGATATATTCAGGATGAGCTTTGGCAAAAGCGATGAATTCATCTACATACGGACGAATCGCTTCTACTCCACCATGCATTGTTGGAATACCATAAGTCTGACCTTGCAAGCCTGCACCTTGTCCCCAGACAGCACCCCACTTCCGATATGCCAACAAAGCGGCACCACCGCCGTGTTGTCCTTCCAGATTACTACCAAATACAAAGATTTCATTCAGTTTCAGTTCCTGAATCCAATTACTTGTTATGCGTTGAGTATCCATATATTTACGTTTATAAGTTTTGAGTTTCCACACTTTTAGCTTCATCCATGACTGTCAAGGATCAAACTTTCCTGTAACAAAAAAGTATGTTACAAATATAGCCAATCAAGGCATACCATTTGTAACATACTCTGAAAAAGATTCAACAGTCGTACCTGACAACTGCCTTATCTGATTTATAAATTACGAATCCAAATATTCCGATAAGCAACAGGAACACCATGATCTTGCAACAAGAGAGGCAAACGTCCGTGAGGCTTGTACGTCGGAAAACCAATATACGGTGTATTTCCTTTCAGAATATAATTATTCTGAATCAGAATACCGTTCAACACCACTGTAACCATAGCCGGAGATTCCATCTTTCCATCTGTTCCAAAACGAGGAGCTTTCCAATAAATATCATATACCTGCCATTTTTCGGTTCCAGTAAATGCATTGGCAGCAGGAGCCTGCTGTTTATAAATACTTCCAACCATACCATTTACGTATGTTGGGTTATCTTCTCCATCCAGCACTTGTACTTCATAAATACTCTGCAAGAAGATACCACTGTTACCTTTCATCTGTAAAGTATTATTGGGACCTGGTTTCGGAGTTTTAAATTCAATATGCAACTGGCAATCGCCAAAATATTCTTTTGTCTGAATTGTTCCGGTTCCAGGAACGACAACCATGGCACCATCTTCTACTTTCCATTTGGCATCCACTTTCTTTCCATCTTCCAATGAAACCCATTTAGACAAATCTTTTCCATCAAACAAAACGATGGCATCTGATGGCGGATTACCAGGTTTGTCTCCAGGTTGAACTTTAGGAGGCTGCGGAGAATACCATTCTGTACATTCCGGAGCGACATGTCCTCCTTCTTGTGCGCTTACACTGGTAAAAGCACACACCAAACTGATTAACATAAGTACTTTTTTCATACAATAAAATATTTAGTTAGCAATAAATTAAATAATAAATTCTGTTTTTATAAGGCATTTTCCATTGAATCTGATAACAAAATAATACAAAACTTTCGAAACAGCCAAATATTTTCTACATGATTGGCTCTTTACTTTTTCTTCTTTTTCCCCTTCAAGCGTAATTTCTCTGCTAAAAGAGAATGTCTTTCTGACATATCCTCATCGCCTGCCAAATGAAATAAATCAGCCAGATATTCATGTGTTGCAATATGTTCCGGCTTTACTTGAGAGGCTTTAATAAAATCAGCTAAAGCTTCTTCATAATTCCCCTGAAGATAAAATGTTTTTCCTCGGTTATAGCGAGCCTTGAATGACTGCGAATCCAAAGTTACCGCCTTATTAAAGCAGACTAATGCTTCATAGTTGTCACCCATATCGAATAATGTCACACCTTTCCGTACCCAGGCATCTACATAATTCGGATTCATCTTAAGAGCTTTGTCAAAGCATCGGAGACCTGCATCCAAATCATGAGCCTTGGTGACACATTCATTACCCATCAGATAATATTCATGAGCATATTCTTTCATGACGGTTCGCATCTCATACAACTCTTCTTGTAAAGCTTTGATCTTCTCCTTTTGGTTCACTAACCGTTGAAGCTTCAGACGGATCAAACGCTGAACAGAAGGATTCTCCATTTCATTCCGTTTCTTGACAGCTGAAGCGAATGCACTGACAGCCTCTGCCATATTCCGCTTATCAAAGTTCTGGGCAGCTTTGACATAAAGCATTTCAGCCTCACTTTCCTGCAAGCTTTGCTCAATAAGTCGCCTATCGTTAAACTGACGGCTAAAATCAACAATTTCTTTTCTAATAAATATATTTCGTAAAACAATAGGAGACTTCAGCACCAAACCTTCCAATGAGGTACAACGGCTTAAAGCCACATAGGTTTGTCCACCGGCAAAAACGCCTCCACTTAAATCTACCACGACACGGCTAAAAGTCAACCCTTGGCTTTTATGTACCGTTATTGCCCAAGCCAAACGAATTGGAAGTTGTTCAAACGTACCAATAATTTCCTCCTCGATCCGTTTCTCTTCCTCATTATATTTATACTTACAATTCTCCCACGAAGAACGTTCTACCAAATATTCTTTCCCATTCTCCAACAGAACATATACATTACCATCTTCATCAATACCAGAAACCATGCCAATCGTTCCATTCACCCAACGCCGATCCCGATCATTTTCAATAAAAATCACCTGTGCCTGTTCTTTAATGGATAAATTCAAGGCAGTAGGCAATGAAGATTCAGGAAAATCACCATTGATCACTCCTTTCGAGACAAATTCTTCACCCGGTAATTCTTCCAGTTTCCGTTCATTGATATAATCTACTTGATCCCGACGTGTTGCCAACGTGATATACATATCTTCGTTCTTCGGCTCAAATTGAGGGAAGCAACGTCCATTCAATACATTCAAATCCGGCTGTCTGACTACATTCGTACGGATCTTATCCAGGATATCAATGAATATAGGATCTCTCTGACGATAAACCTTTTGTAATTCAATCGGGACTAAATGAATTTCCTGAAATACACGTGCCGAAAAGAAAAAAGGATTCGGATAGAAAAGATTTAAGATTTCCCGCTGATCAGACGGAACAACAGGCTCTAACTGGAAAACATCTCCGACAAAAAGCAATTGTTTTCCACCAAAGGGTAAACGCATATTACCCGAATAAACCCGCAGAATCCGATCGACACAATCAATGATATCTGCTCTTACCATCGAGATCTCATCGATGACTACCAATTCAACCTCTTCGAGAATCTTCCGACGTTCCTTATTATATTTAAAGAAGTCAAAGATACGCCCATTCTTCAAACTCAAGTCCGGATCATCAGGAAGCATAGGTCGAAAAGGCAATTTAAAGAACGAATGCAAAGTCATCCCTCCGGCATTGATGGCAGCAATTCCGGTTGGAGCCAACACTACATACTTTTTCTTTGTGTGCTGACAAATATATTTCAGGAAAGTAGATTTACCCGTCCCTGCCTTTCCAGTCAAGAAAACAGACTGACGGGTAAAGGAAATCAATTGAAGTGCTTCCTGAAATTCTTTATTGTTTGTGTCGATTGTAAACTCCACGCGATTCTATTTTGAGCAGGCCAAGAATGAGCAACGCTTTATTTCACTACTTTCTGTAAAGCCTCTTGTACCAGTTTTTCCATCACTTTGTAACCTTCCAGAGTTGGATGCACACCGTCTTTCGAATACTTTTCCGGTAAACCATCTCGTTCATCCTTCATCGCAGAATGATAATCAACATAAAGAATATCATGAGCATCGGCATAAGCTTTCACTTTCTTATTAAAAGCTTTAATATCCTCTGCCGGTTTCAACTCAGGCCTCCAACCAAATTGATAAGCCGGCAACGTAGAACATAATATCACTTGGATACCATTGGCCTGTGCCAACTGAACCATGGAAACCACATTATCAAATGTTTGTTCTGGAGTCACGGCATAATCATTGTGGGCCAAGTCATTGGTTCCAGCCAGGATAACAACAGCCTGAGGTTTCAGATTAATCACATCTTGACGAAAACGCATCAACATTTGAGCAGATACTTGTCCACCAATTCCACGTCCTACATATCCATTCTTAGTAAAGAAGTCCGGATCAGCAGAAGGCCAGCCATCTGTTATCGAATTACCCATAAAGACTGCTTTTACGGGTTGCTGAACAGCAGCATTAGCCTCTTTATATCTTCCGAAATTAGCCCAATCTTTCAAAGGTTCTTGAGCAACCACTTGCATAAAGCCTGCCAAACACAAGGCAGCAATAAATAGATGTTTCATGATGTTATGTTTTAAAGAAAACTTTGTCAACTGATTTAATATATCTCTTTAGCTACCCGACGTACACTTTCAGAAGCCATCATGGTATAGAAATGCAAACTGGGAACACCATGTGCAATCAAATCCTTACACTGTTGGATACACCATTCTACACCAACTTCCTTAGCCTCATCGTCTGTTTTACATTTACGTAATTCGGCAGCAAAAGGTTCCGGAATATCAGAACGGAACACACGCGGTAACACCGTCAGCTGATTGCGAAATACAATAGGTTTGATCCCTGGAATAATTGGTACGTTTATGCCTTCTTTCCGACAACGATCCTCAAAAGCATAGAACTTTTCGTTATCGAAGAACATCTGAGTTACCAAATAACTGGCTCCGTTCTTCACTTTTTCCTTCAAATAATAAATGTCGGAATCCATATTAGGTGCTTCCTCATGCTTTTCCGGATAACAAGCCATGCCATACGAAAATGGTGTATCAATACCTTCGATACGCGAACCATCTAATGCAATTCCTTCATTAAAACGATTCACCTGCTGCTGCAAATCGGTTGCATGCTCATGATATTGTTCCGGATGCTGTTCTACTTCGAGAGTCTTGATATCACCACGCAAAAGCAACAGATTATGTACACCCAAGAAATTCAAATCAATCAAGGCATACTCAGTTTCATCCTTTGTGAAACCCTTACAAATAATGTGAGGTACTGCCGGAATACCGTATTTATTCTGAATAGCTGAAGCAATAGCTACCGAACCCGGACGTTTCCGGATATTCACTTTACGCAAACTTCCGTCGGGCTGGGGTTTATAAATGTATTCGCTATGATGTGATGTTATATTAATGTACTTCGGGTCAAACTCACGAAGCTTATCAATAACTTGGTACACCTTTTGGATACTGTTTCCTTTCAGCGGAGGCAGAATCTCGAAGGTAAATGCTGTTCCTTGATGGTTATTAATCAAATCTACTACGTTCATCTTCTCTTTTTTTTCACAAAAATACGAATTTGTATCCGTTTTCAGTCACATCGTAAAACAAATTCCTATAAAATGCCCAAAGACTTAAAAAACGTAAGCGAAAAAGAACAATTTATACTATTTAATAATACCTTTGCAACAAAATCAAATACTAAGAAATCATGGAAAATTTAAATTGGTCTGAATTGGGATTCGGCTATATCAAAACGGATTACAATGTCAGATGTTATTATCGAGACGGAAAATGGGGAGAACTGGAAGTTTGTTCTTCTGAAATATTGAACATCCACATGGCAGCTACTTGTCTGCATTACGGACAAGAATCATTCGAAGGATTAAAGGCTTTCCGTGGAAAAGACGGAAAGATTCGTGTATTCCGTATGGATGAAAACGCAAAACGTATGCAATCTTCCAGCCGTGGTATTAAGATGGCTGAACTTCCGGTTGAAATGTTTGAAGAAGCAATCCGCAAAGTCGTAAAACTGAACGAACGCTTTGTTCCTCCCTACGAAAGTGGTGCAGCTTTGTATATTCGCCCGTTGATGTTGGGTTTAGGTGCACAAGTAGGTGTAAAACCGGCTCCTGAATATATGTTCGTTGTATTCGTTACTCCGGTTGGTCCTTACTTCAAAGGTGGATTCCAGCCGTCTAAGGTTTGTATCTTGCGTGAATACGACCGCGCTGCTCCTAACGGAACAGGTACGATCAAAGTGGGCGGTAACTATGCAGCCAGCTTGGTAGCAGGAGAAATCGCACACTCCAAAGGATATGCGGCTGTGTTGTATCTGGACCCGAAAGAAAAGAAATATCTCGATGAATGTGGTCCGGCTAATTTCTTCGGTGTTCGGGGAAACAGTTATATTACTCCGAAATCTCACTCAATCCTGCCTTCTATCACGAACAAGAGCTTGCAACAGCTGGCAGCCGACATGGGCTTGACTGTAGAATGCCGCCCTGTTCCGTTGGAAGAAATCGCAACATTCGACGAAGCTGCTGAATGCGGTACGGCTGCCGTGATCGCTCCGATCTCACAAATTGACGACTTGGACGAGAATAAATCGTATGTTATCGCTAAAGATGGCAAACCAGGTCCTGTTTGCGAAACCTTGTATCACAAATTGCGGGCCATCCAGTATGGTGACGAACCGGACAACTACGGTTGGATTACCATCATTGAATAAGCTGATGTAAACAGTCAATATTCGGATTCATCCGAAATAAAAGCATTTATACGAAACAGAGGCACGAAGACGTTAAAACCTTCATGCCTCTGTTTTTGTATCCATCTGCAACGTTTGATGCCCCGTACATCATTCGCTTTCATTCCTTCTCTTTTCCGGAATACCCTCATAAACTTGCGGCAGCTGTTTTGATAGATCAAATCTACCCGTGCACACTTGCAGCTGATGATTTGATCCATCAAATATGCTCACGCGACCTTGCAACGGGTAATTTGATGCACCAAATATGCTCACGCGACCTTGCAACAGGTGATTTGATGCACCAAATATGCTCACGCGACCTTGCAACAGGTGATTTGATGCACCAAATATGCTCACGCGACCTTGCAACGGGTGATTTGATACACCAAATATGCTCACGCAACCTTGCAACAGGTGATTTGATGCACCAAATATGCTCACGCAAGCTCTTACCCGGTTTTTCGTTCCAGCTTATTCCCAAGCCGGAGGTTCAACACCCATCAAGTTCTTGACGAAAAAGTCGTGCATCTTGTGCATTTCAAACGGACCGCCCAGGCTATGTGTCTTGCCCGGCAAGTAGAGCTGATCAAAGTTCTTATTTGCCTTCATCAACTCGCTTACCACCTGTAATGTAGAAGCCGGATCAACATTATCATCCAGTTCGCCATTGATCAACAGGAGTTTTCCTTTCAAGCGCCAAGCATTGTCCACATTCGATGAAGCACTATAGGATTCGTCGATCGGATAACCCATCCATTGTTCATTCCACCACACTTTATCCATCCGGTTATCATGGCAACCGCACAAAGCAACCGCCACCTTATAGAAATCATTGTGGAACAGCAAAGCCGCCATAGCATTCTGCCCGCCAGCCGACCAGCCATAAATACCAACACGATTGATATCCATATACGGATATTTGGCAGCTGCCGCTTTAATCCAAGCGATACGGTCCGGGAAACCGGCATCTTTCAGATTCTTCCAGCAGACATCATGGAAGGCTTTAGAGCGGTTGGCTGTACCCATTCCGTCAATCTTGACAACAATAAATCCCAGTTCAGCCAATCGTGAACAAAGATGATCAGTTGCCCGGAAATATTTCTCGACGTGAGAATCATGCGGCCCGGCATAAATCATCTCTACAATCGGATACGAACGGGAAGCATCGAAAGTAGAAGGACGAATGATCTTGCCCCAAATATCCGTCTTGCCATCGCGGCCTTTGGCATGGAAAACTTCCGGTAACTGCCAGCCATATTCCACCAAAGCGCTTACATCACTCTTTTCCAACGAAGCCACAACAGAACCATCCGATGTCTTGCGCAATACCGAAACATAAGGCATATCAGCCCGTGAATACGCATCTACCATATATTGATGATCAGCCGACAAAGTCACTTCGTGGTTGGCAGGCTCCGGAGTCAAGTCTTTAAAGCCGGTGCCATCCAGATTGATCCGGCAAAGATGTAAATGATATGGATCTTCTTCCTGGTTGAAACCAGAAGCCCGGAAATAAATTACACCGGCTTCTTCATCGATATATTCGACATTCCGAACCACCCATTCACCTTTCGTTACCTGACGGATGATCTTTCCATCGTTACCAAACAGATAGAGATGACGCCAACCGTCGCGTTCCGAAATCCAAAGCATTTGCTTCCCATCCTGCAAATCATAACGGAAGCGATTGTTATAATAGAAGAAAGTAGGAACCTGTTCATCTACCAAATGGGTAATCTTTCCATCCGATGCATTCACTTCCCCTACAATATACCGTTGGTGGCCACGCTGATTAAATTCGAATGTAAATGCCCGGCTATCACTTCGCCAGCCAGTCAGATACAAATCAAATTGATTCTCATACAACGAAGTTTCTAAAGGGATCTGCTTCTTGGCTTCCCAATCGAACAAGACAGGAACAGAAACTGGTAGAACATCGCCGGGTTTGGCATAATTCCGCCATTGTAAGATGGGTTGTAACTGCGTAGACGGACGTGATTCCAATAACGGAATACGCCGTTCTTCCACTTCACGGGTTTTGACAGTCGCAATCTTCTTCGAGTCGGGAGACCATAAAATACGGCTACCGTAAGTATAATTCCGGATACCGTCCATTGTCAAGGCCGTAACCTCTTCTTTATTCTTCCGACTACGTACATAGAGATTATTGTCCTGAATATAGGCTTCCCACAAACTATCGGGAGAAGCAACCGGTTTATCACTCTGTCGCCAATAATCCCAATGGGGCTTCACTTCTTCTTTCATCAGTTCATCCACCAATGACTTATGCTTTCCTTTCAGGAAAACGGACAGACCTTGCTTATCCGCTGCTTTACTCTTCTTGCCAGTTTCGGCATCTACCAAATAAAAGACCGTCCCGCTCTTTTCCCGATTCTGATACCAGAAGAAATGCGAATCACCCAGCCAATGAGGTTTGACTGCTGGCGAATAAACCTGGTTTTCTAACTTCAAGATTGTATCGGCCCGCTGATAATCAGCTTTTGTCACTTGAGCCTTTCCTGCTGCCCATGGGAGCAAGAGTGACAAACAACATACATACAAAATTCGTTTATTCATACATGTTTTCCTATTAGATTTATTAAGATTCAAACCTTACCAAGTAATCGTTTTAATACCGGAAGCTTCAGTACCGGCAACAAAGCCCAAGCCGGAGCCAAGGCACATAAACCCACCGTCAGTTTCGTAAAGAATCCAGGCACACAACGATGCTGTTTCCGAAACAAAGCCTTCAATGCTGTCGAAACTGTTTGCCGTGGTGTTTGCATCATTCCCAACCGACGAAACCATTTCCGCTTCCGATCATCCAATTGATATAAGGGAGTATCCACGGCTCCCGGAAACAAAACCGTTACGCCTACACCATACCGACGGAACTCATACCAGATCGACCGAGAGAAAGACTTCAGAAAAGCTTTAGTCGCCGCATAATGGGATATTGTCGGATAAGGCATCCAAGCCGTCGAAGAAGATGTGATCAAGACATATCCTTTCCGCCGTTTCAACATCTCTTCCCCGAAAAGACGGATCAGTTTGACAGGTGTCGAACAATGCAAAGCAATAATCTGATCCAATCGTTCAAGCGAAGTCCGTTCCAAGGTAGAAAAAAGAAGCATACCGGCATTGCTGACCAATACTTCCACCTCCAATTCCCATGAAGTTACCTGTTGGTAAATATCCTCAGCAGCTTTAGGCAACGTCAGATCCATATCGATTACCCGAACATCCACATGATTTTGCCTACAAAGCATTTCAGCAACCCGCCGATTCTCTTCCGGCTGATTACTAACTATCACAATACCATATTTCCGTTCCGCCAGTTGCCGGGCAAATTCTAAACCCATTCCCGACGATGCCCCTGTTACTACTGCGTATTTCATATTACAAATGTAGAAAAAACATTTCTAAATTATTCACCTTTTTATATTCCGTCTTTATTATTCCTGTCAAACCGATCTAATCTCAGGTCATAGTGCCATCTTGTCAACCTTTTATCTACAAAGTGACAGGACTTTACATAAACAAAGTTTTCCAAAGTTTAAAATCATTCGAGGGACTTTTAAAAGAGTTTTCAGTGGTTTAAATATACGGTCTTCTTCCTGACAATTTTTCCTTCTGGCACATCCTTTGCAGAATCATAGGTGAATCGCGAAGCTGAAAAGCAGAGAGGTTCAGAAAAGAATTTGAATAATAAACATTTAATATAGGAGGTTACAACTATGACACCGATTAGAAAGTATAACAATCAGAATTGGATTCCGAGTATTTTCAATGATTTCTTTGATAATGACTGGATGGTAAAAGCCAATGCTACCGCTCCTGCTATCAATGTTATTGAAAGCGATAAGGATTACAAAGTAGAAGTGGCTGCTCCTGGTATGACCAAAGAGGATTTCAATATTCATTTGAGCGAAGATAACGAATTGGTTATCTCTATGGAAAAGAAGAATGAGACGAAAGAAGAAGACAAAGGAAACAAAAAGTACCTGCGCCGCGAATTCTCTTATTCAAAATTCCAGCAAGCTCTTATCCTTCCGGACGATGTAGAGAAAGATAAAATCAATGCGAACGTTACAGACGGTGTATTGACGATCGAATTGCCTAAACGTACTCCGGAAGAGAAAGCTAAAATCAACCGTGTAATTGAAATTCATTAAATCTTCTTATCTAATTCAAGAGGCTGTCTCGATAACGAGATGGCCTCTTTTTTTATGTTCCAATGAGTAATGAATATTCGGAGTCAACTTCTTTTATTTATAAAGAGATTTTAAGTCAACCAAACCCGTTACATGCCATAACTAAATTCGTTATATGCTAATTTTTTATCGTTTCACCCGGGTGATACGATCGTCTCACCTAGGTGGTACGATCGTTCCACATTGGTGAAACGATCATTCCACAAGGGTGGAACGGTAAAAAATAAACGAGATTTGGAAATAACAGATTGATCCGGACTGCATGTTTTCAGCGAACTGTCAGCATGCAACCCGGATCAATTATTTTCAGGATTAATAGAGAAAATGGTCTTCACAGAAATCCATGTAAGGTACATCCAAGTAGATTCCAGCTTGTTTCACATAGGAAATCAAGTGCCGGAACAGCGGATCGAGATTCAGTAAATACGGATTTCCGACAAGAAACAGTTGTTCACGGGCCCGAGTCAGGGCAACATTCAGTTTACGGTCAATCCGATCTCCATCTTCTTCAAAGACATTTCCGGTCAGAAAATCCAGCTGATAGCGTTTCTGAATCGTGAATCCGTAAATGATAACTTCCCGTTCGCTTCCCTGATACCGTTCAACGGTATCGATCGTGATGTCATGCAGTTCTTTTAATCCCAGGCGATCCAGCTCATGACGGATCATGGCAATCTGATTCCGGTAAGGAACAATGACACCGATACTCTTTTCCAACGAAAACGGGCGATCGTTCTTCTGATATAAATGCCACACGGCTTCTACCATCTTGGCAATCATACTGGCTTCCGGGAGATTTGTTTTCACAGACTGGGTCAAAGGTGGTTGCGGAGAGACTACAAAGCCGATCCGTTGCGTGGCCATCAGTTTTTCCAAACCGGATGGCTGGTATTCATGCCAGGACAACGGTTGCTGCTGATGCTGAAGAGGCACCGGACGAAGCCGCATCTGGTAAAAGGCCTCATTGGGAAACGAGGAAATGGCCGGATGCATTCGTCCCTGTTTTTCCAGGCAAAACGACAAACCGTTTTCTTCCTGCTGATACTTCAACAGCCGTTCAAACAAGGATAGGCGACAATTGGTTAATCCGATTTCCTGCAACAAAGGATCTGTCACTGCCGAATCGGTTTCCGACTGCAACACAACTGCCGGCAATTGCTTATGATCGCCAATCAACACAAAACGGTCGATGGCATTTTCGTCGCCATGCTTCGCACTCAACAAAGCCAACAGATGCGGTTCCAGGATTTGCGAAGCCTCATCTACAATGGCCAAAGCAAACTTCTTCAGGGTAAAGATGGAGACATTGGAACTGAGATTGGTAGTCGTTCCCACAAAAACCTGTGTAGACTGGATCTTCTTCCTTATTTCCTGAATATTCTGGCATGTTTCCATCTGCCGTTCCAGCAGATAAGGTTTGTAGGCATCATCACAAGAAAGACTCATGCCCATGCGGATGAAATCAATCTTTTCTTTCACCAGCTTACTGCAAATTTCATCGACCGCCCGGTTGGTATAAGAGACCAAGAGAACGGAAGTATCCGATTCACATAAAGCTTCTTTCAGGATATTGACCAGACCAAAAGAAGTCTTTCCGGTTCCCGGAGGACCAATCAACAGAAAATAATCCCGAGCTTGCTTGGCTTTTAATACCAGCTCGTTGAACTCCGGACATTCACCGTTCATGCTGTAATCGCCTATTAAACGGACAGACCGATCGATCACCGGCTTGCGCTGCCCCAACAACAACGACCGACGGTCGGCATTGGCCACTAAAAAAGCATACAGCGCCCGAAAAAGAAAACCAAATGAAGACTCCAGAAAGTCGTGTTCCACCGCCCAACGATCGTCTGACGGTTTGTCGAACACCGCCTGATTACGCTGCAAGGCCCGCAGGCGCAATACCAGATGATCCGAATAGATGGCTTCAACCTGGCAGCGATGAACAATGGTTTTGCGAGCATCCGGTTCTTTGTCTTTCGGATAAGCATACAGAATCACGACATCTCCCGTCCGAAAGTTCGGCAGGAAGTTATTTTCCTGCTCCGGAATACGCAAAGTAATCCGGTCGATTCCTTCGGCCGCTTTATGACTATTCTCCAACGAAAGGATTTCCAGGTCACAGAAAATATCTCCGGTTTGTTTCTTCTCCTCCAGAGAATTATTCCAAACGGTAGCGAAACCGCTCCCCTCTTTTTCCGCCGTTCCCACTTTCGACAAGATATGTTCCTTCTCAATAAAGGTAAAGAAACGGTAAAAGTAAGCCCGTTCCAAATCAGATGCCTGCTGGATAGGTTCCAGCAAACTGGCCAATTGCGGCTGCTGGTAACGTTTCCAGAGCGGATTATCAATCTGCCTTACATTCAAATCCTCCGGAGTCAGTCCGTCGAAAAGCGTAGCCGCTCCTCCTTCACTGCACAGCAAATCCTGCTTGACCATCCGATTCCGTACTTCAATGGCTTGAAACAACAGTTCAGGAGCCGGACCTTCTTTCATCAGTCCGTCCTCATACTTAGAATACAAGAGGAAACTGGAGATTTCATCATTCCGCAGGTTATAATTATAATGTAGAAGGGCCAGATATAAAAGCATCTGCACATAGTGTTTCTCTACATGCCGGCTCGTTCCGTATTCCCGTTTGCCGGACTTCTGCTCCATCAATACCCGCATATCTTCCTGCAATAAGTCCATACGTCCTTGCAATCCCAACATTTCACAGAAGAAAGAAGGTTCGAGGATGATCCGGTCAAGATGCAAATCACAGACCTGATTGAACTGTTCATGAATCATATCCTCCAGAATCTCATGTTGCTTTCGAGCATCGGTATGGAAAGAAGGATCCATATCCGGACATGTTACCAGCTTCAGGGCGTTCTCGCGAAAGAAACGCTTCACACTGTCGGCATACGGAACCGGCGTATCGGGATTCTTTTCATTCACCACTTCATCCAACAACTGACTGGCAAAGTTTCCCAAGAGAATTGCCCGGCTGTTGGCTGCCGGTTTGATTTTATTCAGCAGATAAGTCAGCGGTGTACATCCATAAGCCTCAAAACAATTGGCAATGGCTGATACATCGATCAGGTAATCCGGTTCAAAGATCATCAGTTCCGCCAGATAAATATCGTCCTGTACCCGATAAGGATGAATCAGGTTCAATTGCGAACCTTTCATCAGTAAGTCTTGCAGATAACTCCAGTCGCCAAAGTAATTGGTCTGCCGGTAACGTATCTGTATGAACTCGGTTTCCTCGGCTTCCGTCTTTCCATATATATATTCATCGTCCCACGAATCGACCAATACGCGCAAATAAGTACCCAACGGAGAGGCAGATTTAACAGCATAGCGATAAGTATCAGGCAGACAAGTAGCCAATTCTTCCGGAATCTTTTCCTGATACAAACGGGAAACGAACTCCGATAAGGCTTTCATATCTTGCAGAAACGTTTTCTCCAGTACGGCTTCGTTGGCATCATGCAAGGAACGGCAACGGGCACGCAAGGCATTGATCCGCTTATAGTCCGCTTCCTCATAGCCCAATTCCTTACACAGATAATCCATCCGGGCAAACGGACCGGAGAAATCGAACGAACAGTCGCGCGTCTTTTCTTTCAGTATTTCCAGGAAAATCCGATACAGCTCGGCATATTTCGCCCGGATATCCAGCGCTTCCTGCCGGCACAGTTCCAGTAAATCCGAATAGAAAGCATTATTCCACATAGATCATCTTTTTGGTCATTCCGCCATCGATCACGATGTTTTCGCCGTTGATAAAGTCATTTCCGTCCTGACACAGGAAGACACACATCCGGGCAATATCTTCCGGCCGCCCGACTCTTCCTGAAGGATGTTGCAGATGATCCTGACTTGTCAGCCGGTCGTAATCATGTGTCGCAATCCAACCGGGAGCAATCGAATTGACAGTAATATGCCATTCCGCCAGAGAAACAGCCAACGCATGCGTCAAGGAATAAATACCTCCTTTCGAAGCCGAATATCCTTCGGTACCTGGTTCACTCATCAGGTAACGAGTCGAACAGAGATTGATGATACGCCCGTAAGGATTTGGAAATGTCTGTTGCTTTCGGTGCAACGCCAGATAACGGGAAGCCACGAAGACCGGACGCAGATTGATCGACAAAATCCGATCGAATTCTTCTACTGTTGTTTCTGTCAAAGGAGAAAACTCACTGATTCCGGCATTATTGATCAAGACATCCACATCGCCCCAGCGGTCAAACAGTTGCTGCAGACAAGACTCCAAAGCCTCTTTATCACTGACATCCGCCGGAAAGAAAAGCGCACCGGTTTCCTTCGACGTTTCTTTTCCCCGCTCCGCATCACGATCGCAAAACGCCACCCGATAACCTTCGTTACTAAAAGCCTTCACAATAGCTTTGCCAATACCCGAAGCTCCGCCCGTCACAAATACCCGGCGTTTATGTCCCGCACGATTACTCACCGGTTTCTTCGGCATCGCCTTGCGGGCTTCTAACTCTTCCATTTTCCTTTCAATATAATTATCTGCCATCTTTTTCTTGATTTAAACGGATGCAAGGTACGAATAATTTACGAGACTGGAAATCCTCCCCGGATTCTATCTATTTGAATAAAAAAGTAGAATCAGGATCTATGATTCTATTTACCAAAATAAAAACGCAGAATCAGATGAGTTTTCTCTATTTACTAAAACAAAAACGCAGAATTAAAGCAAATAATTCTATCTATCAAAATAAAAATATAGAATCAACCAAGTTTTCTCTATTTACTAAAATAAAAAAGTAGAATCGACCGTATTTCCCGATCGTTTTATAAATAAAAAATAGAACTTTGACCAAGATTTACCGCATATTGAAAAAATATATACCTTTATACATCCAAAAAGCAACAGACATGAAACTGATTCATACCAGCGACTGGCATTTAGGCCATACCTTATATAATTACGACCGGACAGAAGAGCAACAGGCATTCCTCCAACAATTGGCGGAAATCGTGGAGCGCGAACAGCCGGATGCCCTTCTTGTAAGTGGAGATGTTTACCATTATTCATCGCCTTCGGCTTCCGTACAGAAGATGTACACCGAAGCCATGTTGGAAATTCACCGGCGATGTCCTTCAATGACTATCGTCGTAACGGCAGGCAATCACGACAGTAGTTCCAAGCTCGAAATCACCCAAAGTTTGTGGGAGAGTTTCGGTTTGCACGTAATAGGTTCCATCAGGCGAGAAGAAGAAACGATTCAATGGTCGCGGCACATCATCGAAGTGACCGGAAAAGACGGTCAGCCGGTCGGCTACATTCTCCCGGTACCTCACGTTTATCCGCAGAACTTTCCGATTCCTGATCCGGAGATGAAACGGGAAGAACGGATGCCGTACTTCTTCCAGACCTTATTGGACGAGACGAAACGAATCAACACCGCAGGTCTGCCAGTCGTACTGATGGCACATCTGGCTGTAACAGGTTCTGATACGACCGGACATACCGATCTCATCGGCGGGATGGATTACTTTCCCCTGGACCAGTTGGGAACAGGTTACGATTATCTCGCCTTAGGCCACATTCATTGCCCACAAACCCTGAAAGGAAGCGACGGACGTGCCCGTTATTGTGGTACACCCTATCCGGTAAGTTTTGATGAAACGTATCCACATTCGGTTTCATTGGTAACCGTTGAACCCGGGAAACAACCCGAAATCCAAGACATTCGGATCGAGAATCCGTGGCCATGCCTTACTTTGCCCCCAGAACCGCTTCCATTTGAAGAAGCCCTGCAGCAGCTGAAAGACTTCCCCGACGACAAACGGGCTTATATCCGCCTCAATGTCTTGGCTGAAAATTATCTGTCGCCCGACTGTCAGGAACGTGCTTCCGAAGCAACCCGCGGAAAGGCGTGCCGGTATTGCTACATCAAGCTCAACCGTCTGCAGAAAGAAAGCAACGAGGAGCAACCTCACCTCAGTATCCAAGAACTCAAACAGCAATCGCCTTTGGAAATTGCCCGCCGCTATTATCAGGAGACAACCGGCGAAAGCATGGACGACGAACTGAGCCTTCTGCTGCAGGAAGCCATGAATCAAATTCACTCATCAGCAAACGAATAGACTATGAAGCTACAACAACTCATCATAAAGAATCTAGCTTCGATCGAAGAAGCTACTATTGATTTTGAGCAAGGCCCGCTGGCTGAAGAATCCATCTTCCTGATCTGCGGAGAAACAGGCGCCGGAAAGAGCACCATTCTCGACGCCATCTGTCTGGCTCTTTACAACGATACGCCCCGAATGCAACGATCGCCGAAAGAAAAATACATGGACCTGGCTCGCTCATTCTCCGACAAGAAAGAAGAAATCAACATCGATGATGTCCGTCAGCTGATGCGTCGTAACACAGCCGAAGCATGGGTAGAACTTTCTTTTATCGGGAGCAACGAGATTCCCTACCTGGCTCGCTGGTATGTTGCCAAGGCACGAAAGAAAGTGGATGGCAACATTCAGAATGTGGCTTGGACACTTACCAACCGGAAAACCGGCGAAGAGCTGAAGAAAGTAAAGGAAGTGAAAGAAGAAATCCAGCGGTGTATCGGTTTGAACTTCGAACAATTCTGCCGGACAACCTTATTGGCACAAGGTGAATTTACCCGTTTCCTCCAAAGCCGTGAAGCAGATAAGTCTGAAATCCTGGAGAAACTCACCGGGACGGATATCTATTCCCGTATCGGAATGAAAATCTATGACATTACTAAACAGAAGAAAGAAGCTTATGATCTGCAACACCAACGGATCGCCGCGACACACCTGCTCAGTGAAGAAGAAAAAGCAACTCTCCTTACTTCGTTGGAACAACTGAAACAAGACAGCCGGCAACAGGAAGTTATCGCCAAAGAACTAAACCGGAAACATGAATGGCTCCGACAAGAACTGGAGTATCATAAAACCCGGCAGGAACATCAAATCCAGTTGGAAGCCATCGAATCCCGGATCCATTCAGATGAATATCGAGAACAAAGCCGTCTTATCCAAGAATGGGATGTAACGACAGATGCCCGAAAACTTCTCAAAGAGAACAAAGAGAGACAAGAAGAAATCACCCGGCAAATGCAGGAAGAACAGCAATATCTCCAGCAGTTCATCCGTCTTTCCGAAGGGATGTTGCAGGAAGAGGAAAAGATTCGCGCCTGGCAACAGGAAGAAAATACAATCCGGCAATATCTGGTATCGCAACAGCCTTTCGCCGACATGTTTGCCCAAAGTCAGACTATCCTGACGCATTTGCAGAACATTCTCAACACACAATTCCACGAGAAAGAACGGGAAGTGCAGTTGGAACAGGAAAAAACTCGCCTACCCCAACTGGAAGAAGCCTGTACCCGACAAGCCGACCTGCTGAAATCGGAAAGAGAAAAAGGAGAACAACTGGATGCGCTTCTCCAACAAATGAACCGGCAATACCAAGAGATGGATATGCCTGCCCGGCAAGCCGAATCCAAGCGATTGTCGGAACAAGAAATTCAACTCACGAAAACGGTTCATGCCTTACAAGCGTTCTCTGCTGCCCAACAAGTCCTGCAAGAAGCACAAAAAGCCGAACAGGAAACAGCTGTCAAATTAGAAGGAGCGAAACAACAGCATCGTCTCTTGAAAGAAAAAGAGACATCTTGCCAAAAGGTCTTTGATGAAGCAGAGAAACTATACGAGAAACAAAAGGAATGTACCGAACAATGGGCGGCAGAAGCCCGCTCCCGCTTGCAGCCCGGCGATATCTGTCCGGTGTGTGGTCAGCGAATTACGGAATTACCGTCCGATGAAAACTTCCGCTCTCTATTAGAACCTGTTCACCAACACCTGCTGGAAAAGAAAAAACAACTGGAAGAAGTTTTAGCAGAAATCGCACAGAATACGGCTTATGGGAAAAGTCTTGCCGCTTTGTTCCAGCAGAACCAACGGCAAACAGCCTTAGCAGAAAAGAACTGTCAGCAAGCTCAATCGGAAGCCATACAGCAGAGTAAACTAGCCGGATATGAAGAAATCTCTTCAGATATCTTAGCTGAAATCCCGGTTAGACAAGACGAGATCCATCGCAAGCAAGACGACGTCAATCGGCAGATCAAGCAGGCACAAACTCTACTTGAAGCCATTTCCAAACAACAAAAGCTGAAGGATCAGCAGCAGAAAGCCATTGAACAATGTCAAAATGCATTGAATCAGGCGGAGAAAAAACGGACCGAACAGATCAATAAGATACAGACTTTACAGGAACTGATTCGAAACGATCAGGAAAGTGCGGCCCATTCTTTGCAGACAACCCGGGAACAAATAAGCTGGTCTGAGTGGGAAACAAATTGGCATGCTTCTCCTGACGATTTCATGCTCCGGCTGAAACAAGAAGCTTCTGTTTATACCCTACAACAAAAAAGAGAGGAAGTTCTCGTCAATCAACGCAACTTAGCTCAACAGGCATTGGATGAAATGAAAAGCCTGCAACAACAAATCCGGGATGAATATCCCCAATGGGTAATTGGAATGCTTCATCCGCAACCTGTCCAAGTATTAACTAAAGACTGGAGTCAGCTCTTTGCGCATGTCAAAGCCTTGCATCAGTCGCAACGTCATACCCGAGAGTTACAGGAAAAAGGTACTCAAGCTTTGCAGAACTTTCTACATCAACATCCGGAATTTACCCAGGAAAAGCTGGAACAACTGACAGCTTTTTTACCGGAACAAATCCAAAGCTGGCGGGAAGACCAACAGAAACAGAATGAATCCCGTATAGCTGTCCGCGCCAAACTGGAACTGGTGCTCCAGCAAATCCAGCAACATCAAGACAGCAAACCGGAACTGGAAGAAGAGGTTTCGCTGGAAAGACTGAAAGAACAATACGAGGAACGGAACCGGATTATCCAAGATTTCAACCAGCAAATCGGACAAAAACAGAACCTGTTGGATGAGAACCGTAAAAACGAAGAACGGCTACAGGGAGAAAAAGCAATCGAAGAGAAACTGAAACTCGACTACCAAAAGTGGGAACGACTACGTTTCTACTTCGGAGACCAGCAAGGTAAAACATTCCGGAACATTGCCCAAAGTTTCGTCTTAAAGGAATTGTTGCATGGAGCCAACTATTATCTGAAACGACTGACCGACCGTTATGAACTGGAATGTCAGGCCGGTTCACTGACAATCCTGCTCCGTGACTTTTATCAGGGAGGAACAGCCCGTCCGGCAAGTACACTTTCCGGAGGTGAAAGTTTCCTGATCTCACTGGCATTAGCCTTGGGATTATCCTCAATCAGTCAGCAAAGTCTTTCGGTTAACACACTTTTCATCGACGAAGGATTTGGAACCCTTAGCGAAGGATACTTACAGACCGTCATGGATACATTGGAAAAACTGCATCAGCTGGGCGGTAAGAAAGTAGGAATCATCAGTCACGTTTCCGGATTACGCGAACGAATCAAGGCACAGATACAAGTCCGCCGCATAGATAATTCCCGGAGTGAAATTGTCACTCTGCTGGATGAATAATTTCTATTCATAAGATCTCTTCTCGAAACTCACGAGAATCAAAATGGATTCTCGAGGAAGTCAAAAACGATTCTCGTGAGTTTTGTCCCCCGGATCAAAAACAGTTTCGTACCTTTGTCGTCAATTTCAATACAACTGAATATGGCAAATGTATATGAAGAAAGATTAGGAACCGACCGGATGCTGCCATTGATATTCCGGATGGCTTTACCCGCCATCGCCGCTCAGTTAGTCAATCTGTTATATAGTATTGTGGACCGGATTTACATCGGTCATATACCTGAAATCGGCACTCAAGCATTGGCTGGAGTTGGAGTAACAAGTTCCATCATCATTCTAATCTCTTCTTTCTCGGCAATTGTAGGAGCTGGTGGATCTCCTTTGGCAGCCATCGCATTAGGACAAGGCGACCGGGTTCGCGCCGGGAAGATCCTCGGAAACGGATTCATTCTGCTTATCATTTTCACGCTAATTACCTCGCTGACGACATACCTGTTCATGCGTCCCTTACTGTTCCTGACCGGAGCTTCAGAACAAACGATCGGATATGCAGTCGATTACCTTTCTGTTTACCTACTTGGTACACTCTTTGTAGAACTCTCGGTAGGCTTGAATACATTTATCAATACACAAGGCCGACCAGCCATAGCCATGTGTTCCGTTCTGATTGGGGCAATCCTGAATATTCTACTGGATCCGCTGTTTATTTTCGCTTTCGGACTTGGAGTAAAAGGAGCAGCCTTGGCTACCATTCTTTCACAAGCCTGCAGTGCAGCCTGGGTGATTTCTTTCCTGACCTCTCAGCGCGCATCTCTCAAATTGGAAAGACGCCACATGAAGTTACAGAAAGAAATTGTCTTGTCTATTTTGGCATTGGGCATCTCTCCTTTCATTATGGCCAGCACAGAAAGCTTGGTCGGATTCGTATTAAACGGCAGTCTCAAATACTTCGGAGATATTTACGTCAGCGCACTGGCTATTATGCAAAGTGCCATGTTAATCGTAAGTGTTCCACTGACTGGATTTGCCCAAGGTTTTGTGCCCATAGTCAGTTACAATTACGGACACCTCAATAAGGAAAGAGTAAAATCTTGTTTCAAGATTGTCTTAATATTCATGTTCTCATTCAATCTGATTTTGATTCTCGCCATGATTCTCTTTCCGGAGATCCTGGCAACGGCCTTTACCAACGATCCGCAACTGATTGTTGTTGTTGAGCAATTCATGCCAATCTTCCTGGCTGGAATGACAATCTTTGGTCTGCAACGAGCTTGCCAGAACATGTTCGTTGCCTTAGGGCAAGCCAAAGTATCCGTTTTTATCGCCCTACTCCGCAAGGTATTTTTACTTATACCTTTAGCATTAATTCTCCCCCATTTCATGGGAGTGACCGGAGTCTTTGCCGCCGAAGCCTTTTCGGATGCAACAGCGGCTATCTGCTGTACACTGATTTTCTCTGTACAATTTCCAAAGATTCTAAAACGGATGAAAGAGAATCTAAGCGAAGCCCAATAAATTCATTCATCATTATATAATTCACATCATCATGCAACATAAAAAAGAACTGACTTGTGTTGACTGCGGAACACAGAACTGTAAATACAAAGACCGGACTTATCCGGATTTCTGTCTTACCACTAACTTAAAGGAAGAAGATCTGCAATGGGCTCTGGAACGCTACGAAGAAGAACGGAATCATGAAATCATGGTAGCCAGTGCCGAAGTAGAATACGAAGGATACGGTAAATGGACACGCGTACAAGAAATCATGGAGTTTGCCCGAAAGATACAGGCCCATAAAATAGGTATCGCCAATTGTATCGGACTGATCCACGAGGCTCGTATTTTTGCCCGCATCCTTCGGGCTAACGGATTCGAAGTATATTCCGTTATTTGCAAGGTAGCCGGGAAAGCCAAATCATCTATCGGTATTCCAAAATCCTGTGAATCGATTGGGGCAGCCATGTGTAACCCGATCCTTCAGGCACGACTGCTGAATGAAGCCCAAACGGACCTGAATGTAGTAATCGGCTTATGTGTCGGACACGACAGTTTATTCTATAAATATTCCGAGGCATATACAACGACGCTGATTACGAAAGATCGTGTCACGGGCAATAATCCAGCAGCTCCTCTCTATACAGCCCATTCGTATTATCGGAAGAAATTCAACCTGGACAAGCCGAAAATAAGTCGCCCGTCAGCGGAGGGCTCGAACGAAAATTTGCCCAAATAAAGCGGAAAATGTAACTTTGCCATATTTAAATCGTGTTAGAGAAGAAAAGATGAAAGTTTGTATTGCCGAAAAGCCGAGTGTGGCTCGTGAAATAGCTGAGGTATTAGGGGCTACGGAAAAGAAGAATGGATACATCGAAGGGAACGGATATCAGGTAACCTGGACATTCGGTCATTTGTGTACCCTCAAGGAACCACACGATTATACACCCGACTGGAAACGGTGGTCACTGTCTTCTCTGCCGATGGTTCCGCCACGTTTCGGTATCAAACTAATCAGTAATCCAACCTACGAACAACAGTTTAAGATCATTGAAGGTCTGATGCAAAAGGCAGAAATGATCATCAACTGCGGAGATGCCGGGCAGGAAGGAGAATTGATCCAACGCTGGGTAATGCAAAAAGCCGGAGCCAAATGTCCAGTCTATCGTTTATGGATTTCTTCACTGACAGAAGAAGCCATCCGCGAAGGTTTCCAGAAACTGAAGGAACAAGCCGAATTTAACCGGCTGTATGAAGCAGGATTGTCACGGGCTATTGGCGACTGGCTGTTAGGAATGAATGCAACCCGTCTTTATACATTACGCTACGGGCAAAACAAACAAGTACTTTCTATCGGGCGTGTTCAAACACCAACGCTGGCACTCATCGTCAACCGCCAGGAAGAAATAGAGAATTTCAAGCCGGAACCTTATTGGGAACTGAAGACAGTCTATCGGGACGTAACATTCTCAGCTACCAAGGGGAAATTCACACAAAAGGAAGAAGGCGAGAAATTCCTTGAAACCGTACGGACATCCGACTTTACAGTGACGGACGTTTCTACGAAAAAAGGGAAAGAATATGCTCCACGCCTCTTCGACCTGACTTCGCTTCAGGTGGAATGTAATAAGAAGTATGCTTTCACGGCAGACGATACGTTGAAGCTTATCCAATCGCTCTACGAAAAGAAAGTCACAACCTACCCTCGTGTAGATACCACCTTCTTAAGTGATGACATTTATCCGAAGGTGCCTAATACTTTGAATGGTTTAGTGGATTACGGCGAACTGGTGGCTCCGTTGAAAGGAATCAAGTTACCGAAAAGCAAACGAGTTTTTGATAATTCTAAGGTAACCGATCACCACGCCATTATTCCGACAGGCGTTCCGGCACGGAATTTATCAGACAACGAACGGAAGGTATATGACTTAGTGGCACGACGTTTCATTGCGGCTTTCTATCCCGACTGTGAGATCTCCACAACGACTGTCTTGGGAAAAGTGGAAAAAGTAGAATTTAAAGTCACCGGAAAACAAATCCTGAAACCGGGCTGGCGTGTCGTTTTCGGAGTAGATCAGAAAGATCCGGATGCAGATCCGAATCAACAGGATGAAGAGAAAGTTTTACCAGACTTTGTGATCGGAGAAAGTGGCCCACATCACCCCCTGCTGAAAGAAACGTGGACTACACCACCCAAGCCTTATACGGAAGCGACTCTCCTACGGGCTATGGAAACGGCCGGTAAGTTAGTGGATAACGACGAACTACGCGATGCTTTGAAAGAGAATGGAATTGGTCGCCCGTCTACCCGTGCCGCCATTATCGAAACCCTGTTCAAACGAAATTATATTCGTAAAGAACGCAAGAGTCTGTTCCCGACAGCCACGGGGACCGAGTTGATCCATGTAATTCAAGAAGAACTACTGAAAAGTGCAGAACTAACCGGTTTATGGGAGAAGAAGCTACGGCAGATAGAGAAGGGCTCGTATGAAGCACGTACCTTTTTAGAAGAATTAAAACAGATGGTCAACCAAATCGTCATCAATGTTCTCTCTGATCAAAGCGGACGTAGCATTACCATTGAACAAAAGAAGGCTGAAGAAGAAAAGCCGAAAAAGAGCAAAGCCGCTTCTGCATCCAAGGAAGCCGGAGAAAAGAAACCTCGCAAACCGCGTAAAAAAGCGGTTCCAGCTCCTGCTATCTGCCCTATTTGTCATAAAGGTACGTTACTTCGGGGGAAAACCGCGTATGGTTGTTCCGAGTATAAAAACGGTTGTACATTTCGTCTCGACTACGCTACCTACGGAGCCGATCTGACAGATGAACAATTGGCACAGATTGCCAATGATATCTCAAATCAATAAATTGTTTACAACCATACTCTTTCAACAACTAAAAACAAGGAATAACATTCCATCAAGATACAAAAAAGGATGAACAACAGAAATGCTCATCCTTTTTTCATTAAGTTCTATTTCCTATTATTTGATCATATCAAATCCTGTATAAGGAACCAGCGCCTTCGGAATACGGATACCTTCTTCTGTCTGGTTATTTTCCAATAAGGCAGCCACAATACGCGGTAATGCCAAAGCACTACCATTCAACGTATGGCACAACTGGATCTTTTTATCAGCATCACGGTAACGACATTTCAAGCGATTAGCCTGGTAAGTATCGAAATTGGAAACTGAGCTGACTTCCAACCAACGTTTCTGGGCTTCTGAATATACCTCAAAGTCATAACAGATAGCAGCTGTAAAGCTGATATCACCACCACACAGACGTAAAATACGATACGGAAGTTCCAGTTTCTGCAACAGGCCTTCTACATGATCTAACATTTCCTGATGTGACTGTTTTGAATGTTCCGGTTTGTCAATACGAACTAACTCTACCTTTGAGAATTCGTGCAGACGATTCAAACCGCGTACATCCTTACCATACGAACCTGCTTCACGACGGAAACACTGTGTATAGGCACAATTCTTGATCGGCAACTGCTTTTCATCCAGGATAACATCCCGATAAATATTGGTAACCGGAACTTCGGCTGTCGGGATCAGATACAAATCATCCAGATTACAATGATACATCTGTCCTTCTTTATCCGGCAACTGACCTGTACCATAACCAGAAGCAGCATTCACAACCGTCGGCGGCATTACTTCAATATATCCAGCCTTACGAGCTTCATCCAAGAAGAAGTTGATCAAAGCGCGTTGCAACTGAGCACCTTGACCTACATATACCGGGAAACCTGCACCGGTGATCTTTACACCCAGATCAAAATCAATCAGATTGTATTTCTTTGCTAATTCCCAATGAGGCTGTGCATCTTTAGGAAGCTCTGTCTCCATACCTCCCATTTTAACGACAACATTATCTTCTGCACCGTTGCCTTCAGGAACTTCATCATAAGGGATATTCGGAATTGTATAAAGCACATTCTGCATTTCTTCTGCAGCCTGATCCATTTCAGCCTGCAACGCTTTATTTCCTTCTTTAATATCTGATACTTTCTTTTTTGCAGCTTCAGCCTCATCCTTCTTTCCTTCCTTCATCAATCCACCAATCGATTTCGAAAGTTGATTGACCTCAGCTAAGTTTTTATCTAATTGGTTCTGCGCACTTTTTCTCTTTTCATTCAGTTCGAGTACTTGTGCAATCGTCTCTTTCGCATTTTTGAAATGCTTCTTTTCCAAACCTGCAATCACCCGCTCGGTTTGCTCTGTAATCATTTTTAGAGTCAACATATCCTGTCTCTGTTTATTGTTACTTTTTTACTGGGTGCAAAGGTACATTTTAAAGCAGAATATAACAACGTTTTTTCTAATTTATCATTCTATCTCTTCACTTTACCCGGCCACCACACATCCAAGTACGCATATAATAAGGTTCACTCAGATTACTTACCATCACCCCTTTTGACGTACTGGTATGAATAAATTTGCCATTCTTCAGATAAATACCTACATGATTCGGCCTTTTCTTCCGGCCTCTTCCTGTATAGAAAAATACCAAATCGCCTTCTTTCAATTTTCCTCGACTGACTTTCTTACAATCCTTTTTCAGCATATCAGCCGACGAACGTGACAGACGTTTATGATAAACATCCCGATACATAATGGCTACAAACCCGGAACAATCTACTCCTTTCTTTGTTTGTCCTCCCATACGATGTGGAACACCAAGCCAACGTGCTCCTTCATTGTATAAAAAGATATTATCATATTCCGTTATCTTTACCCCATAAATACGCCCTAATTCTTTAGGACCTTTAAAGTCTGCCGGTAAAGAAACCTGCTTCATTTTCCGACTTCCACAAGAAGACAACAGCAATAATCCTAAAATCCAAGCCCAACAGGCTGCAATAAAGTTTCTACGAGTCATTCCTTTTATCATAGATTCATTCACCATAGTCTAAATATCCATCAATCAGCAAACAAAAATAGGGATTATATCTAAATATTACACCTTCATACCGGCCTTATGATGGCATATATCGAGAAAAAGAATACAAGGCTATATGGCCGACAATGCCGAAAGCACCAAAAAGAAATCTTTCTTCGACAGATGTTTTTTCAGAAACTTCAACGTCAGATGCAAATGGCTTTCTACAGTCCGGACGGGCATATCCAACTGTTCCGCTATTTCTTTCGTTTTTTTCCCACTCAAATAAGCCAAGAAAAAGACTTCTCTACGCTGCTGGGGAATTTCTTTCAGTAATTCATACAACTGCTGATAAAAATCCTTGGTATACAATTCTTCCCAGGCTTCATCGTCGTTTTGCAGGAATGCGGCCTGTTCAGTCAGGTACTCCTCATATACTTCCATATCACAAGAATCATAGGAAGCATATTTCCGGAAATAATCTACGCAACGGGAATAAATACCTTGAAACAGATACGAATGGAAACTTGCACCCATAATCAAATCCTCCCGATGTTCCCAGACATAGAGAAACAGATCCTGCACCAAATCTTCAGCTACCGAATCATCCACCATCGTGGCGGCATAAGCTTTCAGGCGAGGATAATAATAACGAAACAGCGACTGAAAAGCATTGCGGTCGCTCTTCTTTAAATCGGATAATATTTGTTTTTCTATTAACATCTGCCGCACAAAATTAAGGAAATAAAAGATAAACCGTACTTTTCTGATGAAAAACACACCTCCTATTTTGAATTTAACGGCTTTATCGCTTCTTTTGTAACCGAAAACATTCAATTCTTTTACACATGAAAAAGTTATTTTTATGCTGTACTGCATTTTTATCATTATGGGTACAGCCTTTCTTCGCTCAGAAAGCCGTCGTTGATAAAATCATTGAAATCGGGCACCAGGATAATCAGGCCGCACATCAGCTGGATATATTGACTAACCGGTTTGGCGGACGGCCTATCGGTTCGGATGCTTATGAGAATGCCGCTGAATGGATGGTACGAGAATACAAAAAGTGGGGACTTGATGTTCGCTTGGAAGAAGCCGGCGAACTTCCTGTTGGATTTAACCGGGGTCCGTGGTTTGGAAAATTATTAAGCCACGATCATGGAATGACTCTCCATTTTGCCACTCCTTCTTATACCTCCGGAACTAAAGGAGTACAGCGTGGTCACGTTTTGATGGAACCCCGTACCGATCAGGAGTTCGAACGTATCAAACTTAAATTGAAAGGTGCCTGGGTTTTGATTTCAGGGACAAATAATGGTTGGCCGATCGACCGGACTGCCCAGGGTGATTCCATCCGTAATGCCATCAAACAAGAGAATAAGGATATTGACCAGAAGAATGCAGAGTTGAGAAAACGCAACTGGGAGAAAGGCGAAAACAACGAGATGCTTCCCTATAAGGAATTCCCGGCTCTTTATTACCATGAAATGATCGAAGCGGGAGTCTTGGGTTTCATCCAATCATCCGAAGTACCCATTCGTGCGCTTTATGACCGAAAGATGATTGACAGCATGACGTTTGATAACTTGCCCGAAGTTCCCGACATCAAACTCGACCGGCATCAGTTCGATATTATCGCCCAGATGGTAAAAGAACGGCGGGAAGATTTCTTGCTGGAGTTCGACATCCGCAACCACTTCAAACTCGGACCGATTAAATACCACAATATAGTGGCTTCGATCCGTGGAAGCAAGTATCCGGACGAACAGGTCGTTGTCTGCGGACACTTGGATGCCTATGATGTTGGTACAGGTGGCGTCGATTGCGGTACGGGTATTGCTCCGATGATGGAAGCGGCTCGCATGTTGGCCTTGTCGGGAGCGAAGCCCAAGAGGACAATCGTTTTCATTGCCTTTGCCGGGGAGGAGTTCGGTTTGTTGGGATCGAAAGCTTATTGTGAGAAGCATCAGCAGGAATTGCCGAAGATTGTGAATGTGTTCAATCGTGACGGCGGACCGGAGCCTCCGGTGGGAATTGCTGTCTCGCAGGCCATGTATGATGATTTCGTAGAGATCACGAAGCCCATCCAAAAGGTACGGGCGGATATCCCGTTTGAAGTGACCGTGCGACCGCCTCGCAAGCGACCGAAGGTAGCAGGTGGTACCGATTCGGAAGTATTTGCTACCTATGGTGTTCCTACTTACGGATTTACTACCAAGGATGTCAAAGGGTATAATTTCAACTATGGGGAAATCTGGCATACCGAACGGGATTTGTTTACCAAGAATATCCCGGAATATCTGGAGCATACGGCAACGGTCACCGCGATCACTGTCTTAGGTGTAGCTAATCTCGACAAGCCCTTGCCTCGGGAAGGAGTCTACGAAGAGAATTGACAATGGACAATTGACAATGGACAATTACAGACACAATATTAGGCACGGAATTCTGTAGATTTCACAATTTATTCAACTACACTTTCCGTGCCTATTTAATTTATTCATTATCTCTTCTGTTCTCATGAAAGACTAAATGCTCTAACTTAAGTAGTCCGTTCTCAATGCTCCATCCTCAACTTCCGCCTATATTCCATCGGCGAAACGGCATAATGTTTCTTAAAGAACTTACAGAAAGCAGCCTGATCGGAGAAATGAAGTTCTTCTGCGATCTGACTGACTGATATGTTTTCATCGTCGAGCCGTTCAGTGGCATGTTTGATCAACTCGTCACAAATCACCTCGTGTGGTGTCTTGCCCAAAACTTCCTTAACCAAACGAGACAGATGCTTTGTCGAGATACAAAGCTTGTCGGCATAGAAGTCAATTTGATGTTCAACCGCAACATGTTGCCAGACCAGCTTCATGAAATCCATCATCACCCAATCGCGTTTACTGATCACCGGAGGCAATTGGTTATCCGTCTGGCTCCGTTCCAGCATGATCTGGCCTACTTCCAGCATGAAACTCTTGAAATATACCAATAGCAATTCCCGTCTGTAATAATGATCAAGCGAAGCCAAGGTAGATTTGAGAATCTCCATCTGACGCTCCAAATACTCAAATTGTCCGTCTGTAAGTGATAAAACCGGACGATGCAGGCGATCGATCAAGTAATGATCAGGACCAGGACGCAGATTCTTGAGAGAAGCCTTGGCAAAAGTATAATTGGGAATTAAGCACCACGCCTGAAGATCGGTACTGAGGTCGCATATCTCTACCCTGACACCTTCAAGCAGGTCCAGGAAGAAATGCGCTTTCATCTCATAAGCCACCTCGTTGATACGAAGAGAAAGTCTGCCGGCTCCCACCAGTAAAAACATACGAGTATCCGTTACCGGTCTGTTCACTAGCCGGACCAATTCACGTGAAGTCAACAGCAAGACACAGCCATCCAGACTACACGTAGGAGAAAATAGCGGAAATAGATCTTTTTGTGTCATCATCATCATACATTTCATTCAACAAACAACCACGCAGACAAAGATAAAAAGCCTTTGTCTGAAATAGACAAAAGTCTGCGCTAAATAGACATGCCTTTTACTAATAAAATCTAATGCCGTTCCATCTGGACAAATGCTTGGGCTATTTGACCAAACAAATGCAAAAGGTTCGCCCTTATTTTTGCGTCCGAAGAACAACAAACATACAAAATATGAAGGCAAAAAGTTATTTAGTTTTAGGTTTAGGTTACATGGCGTTGCTGGTTGGCTGCCAAAGCCAAACGCCTCAACAAGGAGGACAAACAGACTATCCACTCCTGACATTGAAACCAGAAAACCGACAATTATCGGTTAAATATTCAGCAGTCATAGAAGGAAAACAAGATGTTGAAGTCCGTCCGCAAGTATCAGGAACCATTACCGAGGTATGTGTAAAAGAAGGAGCACGGGTCAGCAAGGGACAAGTCTTGTTTGTAATCGACCAGGTACCTTACCTGGCAGCATTAAAGCAGGCAGAAGCCTCTGTTGCCACAGCCGAGGCAAACGAAGCCACAGCGAAACTAACCCTCGAAGGGAAAGAATCGCTCTATAAAGACAAGGTTATTTCCGACTTTGAACTGCGCACCGCGCGCAACAACTACCAAAGTGCCCAAGCCAGCTTGATGCAAGCCCAAGCAGAGTTAGTGAATGCCCGTAATAACCTTTCCTATACCGAAATCAAAAGTCCGGTGGACGGATATGCAGGCATGACCTCCTATCGTATCGGGGCACTGGTAACTTCCGGAATGACGGAACCACTGATCCGAGTTTCAGACAACTCGCAAATGTACGTGTACTTCTCCATGACGGAAAAGCAAGTCCTCTCACTCACCGCCCAATACGGTTCTCTCGACAGTACCCTTCTCTCCTTTCCACCCATTCAATTAGAGCTGAATGATGGATCGGTCTATCAGCATACGGGGAAAATAGATGTCATCAGTGGACTGATCGACAAGACTACCGGCACCGTCAGTCTTCGGGCTGTATTTGATAATCAGGAGAAACGGTTGATGAGTGGCGGCTCGGCCAACGTCATCATTCCTTACGAACGGCAACAGTGCCTCGTCATCCCTCAAGGTGGAACTTACGAAATACAAAACCGCATCTTCGCCTATAAAGTAGTAGACGGAAAGGCAGAATCAACCCCGATCGAAGTCTTTGAAATCAACGACGGCAAAGAATACATCGTAGAAGACGGACTTCAAGCAGGAGACGTGATTGTATCCGAAGGAGCCGGTTTACTGAAAGACGGAGCCATCGTTGCTGCTTCTGCCGTAAAACCTAATACAGAGGAGGAATAAAACATGAAACTACAACACTTTATCGACCGCCCTATCCTATCCATGGTGATCTCTGTAGTCATCCTGGTAGCTGGATTAATAGGGCTTTATGCGTTATCAGTCGAACAATATCCCGATATTGCTCCACCAACCATTCGTGTTTCGACAACCTATAGTGGTGCCAATGCCGAAGCTGTACAGAAAAGTGTAATCGTACCGCTGGAAGAAGCCATCAATGGTGTAGAGAACATGACTTACATGACCTCAACTGCCAGTAACACCGGAAGTGCAGAAATCACCGTCTACTTCAAGCAAGGAAGTGATCCTGATATGGCAGCCGTCAACGTACAAAACAAAGTATCCACAGCCACTTCATTGTTACCGGCCGAAGTGACCAAAGTAGGTGTCACTACCATGAAACGACAGAACAGTATGCTGAAGATCTTCGGACTCTACAGCCCCAATGGTACGTACGACGAAACCTTCCTGACCAACTACCTGAGCATTAACGTTAAGCCTCAGCTACAACGTATCACAGGTGTGGGCGAAGTCAATATCATGGGCGGTGACTATGCCATGCGTATTTGGCTCAAACCGGATATCATGGCCCAATACGAACTTGAACCCAGCGATGTAGAAGCGGCCTTATCAAGTCAAAACATAGAAGCTTCTACCGGTTCCATCGGCGAAGACTCAAAGAATGTATATCAGTATACCTTAAAATACAAAGGCCGCCTTGAAACCGAACAGGAATTTGAGGAAATTGTCATCCGGGCTTATGAAGACGGACGCGTATTGAAATTAAAAAATATTGCCACGGTTGAATTAGGATCCCAGAGTTATACGTACACCGGAGCTGTCAACGGAGCACCAGGAAGTACTTGTATGGTCAACCAAACAGCCGGAACCAATGCCAACGAAATCATCACCAACATCGACAAATACCTGGAATCCCTCAAGGAATCACTGCCTAAGGATGTGGAAGTTGTCGAACTGATGAGTACGAAAAACTTCCTTGACGCCTCTATCCACGAGGTGATCAAGACGTTGCTCGAAGCCATCATCCTCGTTGTACTCGTTGTATATGTATTCCTCCAGAATCCACGTTCCACACTCATCCCGACCATCAGTATATTCGTTTCCCTCATCGGAACGTTTACATTCCTGTACATCGCCGGATTCAGTATCAACCTGCTAACCCTATTTGCATTGGTACTTGCCATCGGAACGATTGTAGATGATGCCATTATTGTAGTAGAAGCCGTACAGGTTCGTTTCGACGAAGGATACCGTTCGCCCTACAAAGCATCAATCGATGCCATGTCTGGTATTTCTTCAGCCATCGTAACTTCAACATTAGTTTTCATGGCCGTATTCGTACCCGTTTCATTCATGGGAGGAACATCGGGTGTATTCTATACCCAATTTGGTATCACCATGGCTGTTGCAGTAGGTATCTCGGCAGTAAATGCACTAACCTTATCGCCCGCACTCTGCGCCTTAATCCTCCGCCCTAATGAAATTCTGGTAGAAGGGAAAAAGCCGGAGTTCTCTACCCGCTTCCGCATGGCATTCGAATCATCGTTCCGACAAATCGTCCTTAAATACAAGAACGGAGTTAAATTCCTGATCAAACGGAAATGGTTGGCATGGAGTGCCTTCGCTGCAGCGGTAGGTCTTCTGTTCTACTTCATGAATACCACCAAGACCAGCTTGGTCCCTTCGGAAGATACAGGTTCTATTTTCGTCAGTATCGATACACCCGCAGGCAGTACCCTGGCTGAAACTGTCAGTATCATGGGAAAAGTAGAAAAGGAACTACAGGAAATTCCACAGATAGCCGACTTCAATAAAGTAGCCGGTTTCGGTATGGGCTCCGGTAGTGGGGCTTCACACGGTATGTTTATCGTCCAATTGAAACATTGGGATGAACGTCCTGGGAAAGAGAACAGCGTAGAAGCCATTTCGGCTGAAATATACCGACGGACATCGCATATCAAGAATATGAACCTTTTCGTCTTCTCCCCTCCTATGATCTCCGGATACGGAACTGGTAACAGCTTCGAACTTTACCTGCAAGATCGTGGAGGAAAAGGAATTGACGCACTTAGCGAAGTAACCAATAACTTCCTGGCTGTCTTAAACCAACGGCCTGAGATCCAAATGGCTTATACTTCTTTCAGTGCCAAATTTCCTCAATACCGAGTTGATGTGGACGAGGCGCAATGCCAACGTGCCGGAACAACGACCGAAGAAGTATTATCCGTCCTGTCCGGTTATTTTGGAAGTATCTACGCTTCTAACTTCAACCGCTTTACAAAATTGTACCGGGTAATTATCCAGGCCCCATCAGAAAGTCGAAACAACATGCAGTCACTTGATAATGTTTTCGTCAAAACGACAGGAGGCATGGCACCCGTCAGTCAGTTTGTAAAGCTGACAAAGACTTACGGAGCGGAATCACTGACACGCTTCAACATGTTCTCGTCCATCAACGTTCAGGGAATGCCTGCCAGCGGATACAGTTCAGGCGATGTCATCAACGCCGTCAAAGAAGTAGCAGCCCAGACATTACCTACCGGTTACGGATATGAATTCTCTGGTATGACTCGTGAAGAAGAGGAAATGGCCAATTCACACGATACCGTTATCATTTACGGAATCTGTATCTTATTCATTTACCTGATCCTCTGCGCACTCTATGAAAGTCTGTTCATTCCGATGGCTGTGATCCTATCCGTTCCATTTGGTTTAATGGGAAGCTTCCTGTTTGCCAGGATATGGGGTATCGAAAACAATATTTACTTGCAAACCGGATTAATCATGTTAATTGGATTATTGTCGAAAACAGCCATCCTTCTTACGGAATATGCGACTGAACGAAGAAAAGAAGGCATGTCGCTCTCGCAAGCAGCCATCTCAGCTGCCGGAGTCCGTTTACGTCCGATCCTGATGACTGCCCTCACCATGATATTCGGTCTGTTGCCTTTGATGTTCGCTTCGGGTGTTGGAGCCAACGGGAATAATTCTTTGGGAGTCGGTGCTGTTGGCGGTATGATCATCGGAACAATAGCCTTGCTCTTTGTCACACCCGCCTTCTTTATAACCTTTCAATATTTGGAAGAACGAATTATGGGAAAAAGAAAAGCAGATAGAAAATTATGAGAAATAGTATATATATATTAGTAGTAGGCCTACTGTTCCTGAACAGTTGCCATATTTACCGAAATTACCAACGGCCCGAAGGATTGCCTGTTGACAGCCTCTACCGGCAAACACCTATTGCCTCAGACGACTCTCTTTACCTGGGAGATCTTCCGTGGCAAGAACTGTTTCAAGACTCTCAACTCCAGCAACTCATACAACTAGGATTGGAGAACAATACGGATATGCAAATAGCTTTACTGCGTGTTGATCAAGCCCGCTCTCAATTACAGGCTGCCCGGTTGGCATTCTTGCCGTCACTTTCATTATCGCCACAAGGCACCTTGAGCCGTACAGATGGAAGCAAAGCAGTCAAAACGTATGAGTTACCCATACAAGCCAGTTGGGAAATTGATCTTTTCGGTAAACTGCGTAATGCTAAGCAAGAGACCCAAGCAGCCCTGTTGCAGCAAGAAGCTTATCAACTGGCAGTCCGCTCGGATTTAATTGCCAATATTGCCAATAGTTATTATACGCTTCTATTATTGGATGATCAAATCGATCTGACAACCTCAACACTGGATGTCTGGAAAGAACAAGTCCGATTACTGGAATCGCGCTTTAAAGTAGGAGAAGAAACAGAAAATGCCGTAACACAAGCCCGCGCCAGTTTATATGAACTAGAAGCTTCTCTGACTGACTTGCAGAAGCAATTATATGAAACAGAAAATGCTTTGTGTTCACTTCTAGGTATTACATCCCGACATATCGAACGAACATCTTTGGCAGAACAACAACTTCCGGAAACAGGTAGTATTGGAATTCCATTACGTCTGTTGTCTAAACGCCCGGATGTAGTCCAGGCTGAAATGGAATTGGCCAGTGCATATTATAGTACCAACCAAGCCAGGTCTGCCTTCTATCCGAATCTGACTCTTTCCGGTAGTGCCGGATGGACAAATTCTTTAGGAGAAGTCGTAACGAACCCTGGAAGTTGGATTCTGTCAGCCATTGCTTCGTTGACACAACCTATATTCAATCAAGGTAAACTCATTTCTAACCTACGGGTATCAAAAGATGAAGAACAGATTGCTCTTCTCAATTATAAGCAAGCACTGTTAAATGCAGGTCAAGAAGTAAACGATGCCTTGTTTGCAACCGAATCTGCCCAAAAGAGTTTTGACAGTCATCAAAAACAATGTCAGGAACTAGAGCGATCAGTAACAACGGCAGAATCATTATACAAAACGGGTAATGCGACTTATCTGGAATTACTGACAGCACGCCAATCGTTATTAAATGCCCAACAAAATTTAGCTTCTGACAGCTTTACGATTTTGCAATCTACCATTAATCTATATAATGCGTTAGGCGGTGGTACGAACTAAGTACAAAAGCAACAAGCCGGTGCTCCGAAAAGCGACCGGCTTGTTATTCTTTTATAAAAAGGGAAACAGGTTATTTCACTTCTTCACCATTCTCTTTAAAGAGGGCCGTTACTTCTTCCTCTTCCAATACCAAGGTTACCTTGTATTGTTTTCCATCTTCTTTTTCAGCAACGAAAGCCTCTTTCACCGTATAGTCAGGATATGCTTTTTCAACCGCCTGTGTCACTGCTTCGGGCAAATCCTTCACTTCTACTTTGACGAAATCATCTTGAGCCACTTCACTCACTACCATTACAGAATCAACACTTGTTTCTGAAGCGAATGCACTGAAACTACCTACACTCATCAAACATGCTACTGCAACTAATACCTTTTTCATAATTTCAAACATTTTAAATTCAACATTTCTTTTCTGACTCTCGTCACTAAACATAGGACAAAGCACATACCAGAAATTGTCTAAAATCATGACTATACTCAAAATCAGCTATTTGAGTTTTCGGCATTAACACAGAGAACGTGAATTTAAGATTCCTTTTGGTACAATCTGTGGATTTTAACCACAAATCATGGCTCAGATCAATCCAAAATGACGTAAAGCAACGACAACGCCATCCTCATCAACACTCGTTGTCACAAAATCAGCCGAAGCTTTCACATCGTCCATTGCATTTCCCATGGCGACTCCGATACCTACATGCTGTAACATGGCTATATCGTTACCTCCGTCTCCAAATGCCATCGTTTCTCCCAAGGCTATTCCATAATGTTCTATGATCCGATCAATACCAACCGCCTTGGTACAACCTTTCGCTACCACATCAGCAAAATAAGGACTCCAGCGAGCAGCCAAGCTATTCGGCATGGAAGCCATAATCTGTTCTTCCTCTTCTGCCGTAAAAAAGGCTATCAACTGAAAAATCTCTTTATCGGCAAGAGTTTCGATTGGTCCGATTTCTGGAGCCTTCAAACGTATTTGTTCATACAAAGCATCCACAGACTCGTTTCGGTAATTCAAGACAATGGCATCTTCCGTCACACAAGCACAGGGAAATGTATGTACTGTCTGCTGATATTCCAACATCGAATGGATGTCTTCTTTCGGAATGGCCTGTTTATAGATTACTTCATCTTTTCCGGCAATACAATAGCCACCATTTAATGTCACATAACCATCGACTTCCAAATTTCCTAAATTATCTATACACTGTAACTGCCGTCCGGTTGCAATAAACACCTTGATTCCTTTTGCCCGTAACTGATGGATGGCTTCAACTGTCGAATTTGCCACCACATGCGTCTTAAAACTTACCAACGTCCCGTCGATATCAAAAAACACAGCCTTGATCATATATTCCTTTTTCTTTTCTATAACGCATGCAAAATTACGGTAAATTCTTCTTTCCCCTTATTTTATTCCATTTTTTTGTAGTTTTGACAAACCACATGCGTCTAATAGAATAAATAAAATTCTAATCACGAAAAACAATGGAAAAATTAGAAACAGAATTTGCACAAATAGTAAAAGAGCAGAAAGACACCATCTATACCGTGTGTTATATGTTCTCTAAGGATGCAGAGGAAATCAATGATTTGTTTCAGGAGATTTTAGTCAATTTATGGAAAGGGTTTTCTTCTTTCCGCGGTCAAAGTCACATCAAAACGTGGGTATGGAAAGTAAGCCTTAATACCTGCATTTCGTTTGATCGAAAAAAACGAAGTCGCGCACAAACGATTCCGCTGAAGATGAATATCAACCTCTACAAAGACAACGACAAAGACTCTTTGCAAATCAGAATGCTCTACGAACGAGTAAACAGACTTGGCTTATTCGACAGAGCCATTATCCTATTATGGCTCGAAAATCTCAGTTATGAAGAAATCGGTGCCATCGTCGGTATATCTGCCAAAAACGTATCCGTACGGCTTTATCGTATCAAAGAAGAACTCAAAAAAATGTCTAATCAGTAAAACAATTTTCATCATGGAAAAATATATCACATCCTTTGAATTGGAAGAAATGAAACAGCAAATCTGTTTATTGAAAGAGAAATTAGAAAAACAAACGATCATCAATGATAATATGATCCGGCAAGCCATGCAACAGAAAGTATCAAGGATGCATAAAGATGCAATTATCATGATTATTGTAGCGACCATCGGAATTCCTTATTGTTTCTTTTTCTTTACGTTGGCAGGTTTTTCCTACTGGCTGGCAACAGGTACTGTCTTATTCCTGTTGGCTTGCCTAGTAAAACTGAACCGGAACAAAAAGAAACTGGCACACATCCAGACATTATTAAATGAGAATCTGGTTGAATGTGGGAAAAGTGTCCTATTATTGAAAAAAGAGACGCTCCAGTCCTTTAAAATTATGATGCCGATTTTAGCGGTCTGGGTTATTTGGTTCTTTGCCGAAATATTCTTTGTTCTTCCTCAAGATGACAATGATTTTATCATTAGTATTACATGCGGATCTTTGGTAGGTCTTCTTATTGGCTTAAGTCTTGGTATTTCCAAACACAAGAAAGACATGAAAACCATAAAAGATATCTTACTACAAATCAAAGATTTAGAAAACAACTAAAATTCATTATAAACCACTCGCCAAAATACGCCGGCTTTTGATCAATATACGCCAGCTTTTGATGAAAAGCCGGCGTATTTTCAATCATTCCTAGGCATGAATTTTTTCATACATACCCAGAACCTTTTTAGCCTGTCTACATATCAGCCTTACTTCTGAGAAACTTTTCTAAAAAATAAAGAGAAAAGAGACACATTTACATCATGCTTCCTAACTGTTCTCCGTTGTCTATTTGAAATTAAATAGCTACCTTTGCGCGTAATTTTTTGTAGCAAAACAAATAACATCACGATATGAGTAAGAAATTTGCCGAATATTCAAAATTCGACTTGTCGAATGTGAATAAGGAAATACTGAAGAAATGGCAAGACGGCGACGTCTTCCACAAGAGTCTTGAAATCCGCGAGGGTCATCCTTCTTTCGTATTCTACGAAGGACCACCTTCTGCTAACGGTATGCCGGGTATTCACCACGTCATTGCCCGTTCGATTAAAGATATTTTCTGTCGTTACAAGACCATGAAAGGTTACAAAGTGAACCGTAAGGCGGGCTGGGATACTCACGGACTGCCGGTAGAATTGGGCGTAGAAAAATCATTAGGTATTACCAAAGAAGATATTGGCAAAAAGATCTCTGTAGCCGAATATAATGCGGCTTGTCGTAAAGATGTCATGAAGTTCACCAAAGAATGGACCGACCTGACACAAAAGATGGGATATTGGGTAGATTTGGAGAACCCGTATATCACATATGACAATCGGTACATCGAAACTTTGTGGTGGTTGTTGAAGCAACTATACAACAAAGGCCTTTTATATAAAGGTTATACTATCCAACCGTATTCTCCGGCAGCTGGAACAGGATTAAGTTCTCACGAATTGAACCAGCCGGGATGTTATCGGGATGTAAAAGACACCACCGTAGTAGGCCAGTTCAAGATGAAGAATCCGAAACCGGAAATGACACAGTGGGGAACTCCTTATTTCATCGCTTGGACTACTACTCCATGGACTTTGCCATCCAACACAGCCCTTTGCGTTGGTCCGAAGATTGATTACGTAGCCGTACAAACTTACAACGCGTATACCGGTGAAAAAATGACTGTCGTTTTGGCTAAGCCTCTTTTATATGCTCATTTCAACAAAAAGGCAGAAGGAATTGCTTTGGAAGACTACAAGCCAGGCGATAAATTGGTGCCATTCAAAGTGGTTGGAGAATATAAAGGTACTGACTTGGTTGGTATGGAATATGAGCAACTGATTCCATGGGTAAAACCAGTAGAAGCTACTGAAGACGGATGGAAAGAAGCCTCAGCCAAAGCATTCCGGGTAATTGCTGGAGATTATGTGACAACGGAAGATGGTACCGGTATCGTTCACATTGCACCAACATTCGGTGCCGACGATGCTTTCGTGGCAAAAGCTGCCGGAATTCCATCGTTGTTTATGATTAATAAGAAAGGCGAAACCCGTCCGATGGTTGATCTGACCGGTAAATTCTATCTGTTGGACGAACTGGATGAAAAATTCGTTGCCGAATGTGTGGATGTAGAAAAATACAAAGAATACGAAGGTAAATGGGTGAAGAATGCCTATGATCCACAATTCACCATCGATGGCAAATACGACGAGAAAGCTGCCCAGGCTGCCGAATCACTGGATATTTATATCTGTATGAAGATGAAGCAGGCTAACCTGGCTTTCAAGATCGAAAAGCATGTACACAACTATCCGCACTGCTGGCGTACTGACAAGCCGGTATTGTATTATCCGTTGGATAGCTGGTTCATTCGTTCAACAGCTTGTAAAGACCGGATGATTGAACTTAACAAGACAATCAATTGGAAACCGGAATCTACCGGAACAGGCCGTTTCGGTAAGTGGTTGGAAAACTTGAACGACTGGAATCTGAGCCGTTCTCGTTACTGGGGTACTCCGCTTCCGATCTGGCGTAGTGAAGACGGGGAAGAAATCTGTATCGGTTCGGTAGAAGAACTGTACAACGAAATCGAAAAAGCTATTGCTGCTGGATTCATGACTGAGAATCCCTATAAGAAATTAGGTTTCGAACCGGGCGTTTATACGAAAGATAATTACGAAAAGATAGACTTGCACCGTCCATATGTAGATGATATTACTTTGGTATCACCTTCAGGCAAGCCGATGAAACGCGAAAGTGACCTGATCGATGTTTGGTTCGATTCAGGAGCTATGCCTTATGCACAGTTACATTATCCATTCGAAAATAAAGAATTGGTAGACAGTCGTACCTATTATCCGGCTGATTTCATCGCAGAAGGTGTAGACCAGACTCGTGGATGGTTCTTCACATTGCATGCCATCGCAACGATGATCTTCGACAGTGTAGCCTATAAGGCAGTTGTTTCTAACGGTCTGGTTCTCGACAAGAATGGAAACAAGATGTCAAAACGATTGGGCAATGCTGTAGATCCTTTTGCAACGATCGAGAAATACGGTTCTGACCCATTACGTTGGTATATGATCACTAACGCCTCACCGTGGGACAACTTGAAGTTTGATATTGAAGGAGTAGAAGAAGTTCGTCGTAAATTCTTCGGTACCTTATATAATACGTATTCATTCTTCGCTCTTTATGCAAATGTAGATGGATTCGATTACTCGCAACCGGAAGTTGCTTGGGAAAAGCGTCCGGAAATCGACCGCTGGATTCTTTCTCTGCTTAATTCGTTGATCAAAGACGTAGACAACTTCCTGAACAGCTACGAACCTACTCGCGCCGGACGTGCTATTTCAGATTTTGTCAATGACCATTTAAGTAACTGGTATGTTCGTTTGAACCGCAAACGTTTCTGGCAGGGTGGATTGACAGAAGACAAGTTGTCGGCTTACCAGACATTATATACATGTTTGGAAACTGTAGCTAAACTGATGGCACCGATCGCTCCGTTCTATGCTGATCAGTTATTCTGCGATTTGATCTCTGTAACAGGTCGTGAGCAAGTTTATTCTGTTCACTTGTCAGACTTCCCAGTATGTCAGGAAGCACTTATCGACAAGAACCTGGAAGAAAGAATGCAGATGGCACAAACTATCTCATCAATGGTATTGGCATTGCGTCGTAAGGTTAACATTAAGGTCCGCCAGCCGTTGCATGTCTTAATGGTTCCTGTTTTGGACGAGCACCAAAAGGAAAGTATCGAAGCCGTAAAACAGCTTATCCTGAACGAAGTCAACGTAAAAGACATGAAGTTTGTAGATAATACGGCAGGTATCTTAGTAAAACGTATCAAGCCTGATTTCAAGAAACTCGGTCCGCGTTATGGTAAGATTATGAAAGCCCTTGCTGCCGCTATTCAGCAGATGAGTCAAGACGATATCAATGCATTTGAAAAGGCTGGTACATTCACCCTACAGGTAGATGGTCAGGAAGCAGTTTTGGAAAGAGCAGATGTAGAAATCATCTCCGAAGATATTCCAGGATGGCTGGTTGCCAACGAAGGCAGACTGACAGTAGCACTCGATATTACCGTAACCGACGAGTTAAAGAAGGAAGGACTTGCCCGCGAATTGGTTAACCGTATCCAAAATCTGCGCAAGAGCAGCGGTTTCGAGATTACAGACAAAGTGAACATTACCCTTGCATCTTCAGCAGAAATGGATGGAGCCGTAGAAGCTTATCAAGAGTACATCAAGTCACAGGTATTGGCCAATAACCTTGTTGTAACAGCCGAACCGATTTCAGATGCTACATCACTTGACTTCGAAGATTTCACATTAGCTGTAAAGGTAGAGAAAATCTAATCAGAAGTCGGAAAGATAATACGAACAAATAAATTGAAGTAAATGTTGATGGAGGGCGCGGAAAGGCTTGAAATCCGCGCCCTCCGTCATTTTTTCCTGCAAAAATGCGCATAATATGATAATTATATTATCTTTGCCGACAAATCGGTAAAGATATTTCCATAAAAGCCGTTTTTGAATAATAAACTTGAATGTTAAACTTAAAATTAAATTTGCCATGGCAGAAAAGACAAGATACTCAGATGCTGAACTCGAAGAATTTCGAGCTATCATATTAGAGAAGTTAGAATTAGCAAAGCGTGATTATGAAATGCTGAAAGGCGGCGTTACCAATTCAGACGGAAATGATGTAGCTGATACATCACCTACATTTAAAGTTCTGGAAGAAGGTGCCACTACCCTTTCTAAAGAAGAAGCCGGCCGACTGGCACAGCGACAAATGAAATTCATACAGAATTTGCAGGCAGCGCTGGTACGTATCGAAAATAAAACGTATGGCATTTGCCGGGAAACTGGGAAACTGATTCCGAAAGAAAGGTTACGGGCTGTACCTCACGCAACATTAAGTATTGAAGCTAAACAAGGAGGCGCAAAGTAAATGAAATATTCAAAAGGAAAAGGAGCAGTATGCATTGTAATACTGCTCCTTCTTTTAGACCAAATCTTGAAAATTTGGATCAAAACTCATTTGGAATTGCACGAAAGTATAAAGATTACTTCGTGGTTCTATCTTTATTTTACAGAAAATCCGGGCATGGCCTTCGGTATTGAAGTGATTGGTAAGTTATTTTTATCAATCTTCCGAATTGTAGCCGTCGGTTTCATCGGTTATTACTTATATTCATTGGTGAAAAAGAATTATCCATTCGGATTCATCGCCTGTGTTTCACTCATTCTGGCAGGAGCCATCGGTAATATTATAGATTCCGTTTTCTATGGCGTTATTTTCGACCATAGTTTTGGCCAAGTAGCAACGCTATTTCCGGAAGGAGGCGGATATGCCGGTTGGCTACATGGTAAAGTAGTAGATATGTTCTATTTCCCTCTTATTGAGACAACGTGGCCTGATTGGTTGCCTATTTGGGGTGGTCAGGAATTCATCTTTTTCCGTCCGATATTCAATTTAGCAGACTCTGCTATCTGTGTAGGTGTATTCCTCCTTTTATTGTTCTATCGAAACACGTTTTCGAAAAGTTTGGGTAACGAAGAAAAATAATGTAATATGTGTAAACACTGGTTCATATACGGTCTAACTTCCTTATGCGCACTATCTGCTTGTAGTCCGGTACCTGAGAATATTCTTTCCCAAAAGGAAATGCGAGCAGTCTTGGCAGACATGCAAATAGCAGAAGCTATCATCAATGCTGACCAGGATACTTACAGGGACGATGCTAAAAAGTTGGCCTTATACGAATCCGTGTTCAATAAATATCATATTACACAAGCTGAATACGACAGTTCACTCACCTGGTATGCGCAGAATCTGGATATCTACATGCGCGTATACAATTTGGTCAGCAAAGATATAGAAGATCGCATCCATGATTTAGGAGATGTTGAAAGGATGGAGGTTGACACTCAAAAGAGTGATTCTGTCGACATTTGGTCAAGAAGAAACTATCTTACCTTCTCGCCCAAGGCTTCTTTTAACGGAACTACATTCAACATAGAACCCAAAGAATCCTATCCGCCGGGAAGTACATTTAAACTAGATATGAACGTATGGGGTATTCCTCAACAAGCCAAGCATAAACCTCAAATCCGTATCTGTTTGGATCAAGGAGACACAACGGTCGTTATCAATGATCAAATCATGCGTGACGGTTATCATGAGACAACACTCAAGAGTGTCGTCACCAAACGTACCAAACGTGTATATGGTTTCATCTATCTGAACAATCGGGATATGAATTATTATAAAATCTACACCGATAGTATTTCTCTCATGCGTTACAATTACAAATCTGTAGGCTTTGAAACTACTAAAGAAGTAAAGCCCAGAGAAAATTAACCCAATACAAAGAGTTATACTATGTCACGCTGGGCAACTCATTTTCTATTATTAGGAACGAAGGCATACAAAATGTATTGCCTGGAACTGGATGCAGCCGGAAATCTCCAGCGATATTTTCCTCTCACAGAAGAAATAGCAGGAACTTCCTTTTTCGAAGGAATTCTATTAGCAGTTCCTGCGTTATTAACTCCTACCCAAGAAGAATTTCGTCATTGGCTGTCTTCCAAACAATTTCCTGACTATTCTTCGTTAATTACTTTTTTCGCTGGAAAAGCCTTTCATACTCCCGGTTTGGGAGAAAAAGTCCGTTTATTTCAAATCCGGCTTCATCCCCTCTCTGCGTCTGAACTCAGCACAGACTACAGCGGTAGCAATTGCCACATTCAATGATTCCGCTGTTTCTCTCTCTGGTGGATAATTGGGAATATAAAGCTTCTCAGAAACTAACGCTTCAATTTCCGGCCGAATACCATTTCCTTCATTTCCCATCACAATCACACCTCGAGATGAAATGGTCCGGTCATACATATTCTCTCCATCCAGAAAAGTACCATACACCGGTATGGATTGCCTACGACAAGCTGTCAAATAAGTTTCCAGATCCGTATAACAGACCTTTACATGAGCCAAAGCTCCCATCGTAGCCTGTACAACCTTCGGATTAAATACATCAGCCGTATCTTTACTACATACAATATGCTCAATACCGAACCAATCGGCCAAGCGAATAATCGTTCCTAAATTCCCCGGATCCTGAATTCCATCAAGAGCTAATACCAAATCCTGCTGTGGTGAAGCCGTTTCTATTTGCCAGTCTGGCATAGCAAAAACGGCCAATACATCCTGTGGATTCTTCAGGAAACTCGCCTTCCGAATATCCTCTTCTTCAGCCACAAGCAATTCTTCGGCAGAAATATCTCCCTGTGTTGCCATCCAGCAAGATTTGGCCACTAATAACTTACAAGCGAAAAAAGGAAGCATATCAGCTACTAACTTATTCCCTTCAGCAACAAAAGCTCGTTCCGCAATCCGATTTTTCTTCAATTCCAGCGAATGTATGTACTTTATTTTATTTTTACTAAGCATCTTTCCTTATTTTAGCCTCGCAAAAATAGAGAAATATTCTGCAAATTCAACTATTTTTGTGATTCAAAACAAATACGAATGAAGGAGTTCCTGCAATATCTATTGCTTAGTTTGGTAAGCATACTTATATTGAATGGATGTAGTTCCACCAAATTTGTTCCGGATAATCAATATTTGTTGGACAAAGTTGAAATCATTTCAGACAATAAACAATTCAAATCGTCTGAACTTCGGGATTATCTTCAACAACGTCCTAATTTTAAAGTATTCGGATTAATGAAATGGCAGCTATATCTGTACAATTGGTCTGGAAAGAATGAAAAAAACTGGTTCAACAAGCAGTTTCGCCGTATGGGAGAAGCTCCAGTCATCATGGACACGATTCTGATAACTGAATCTGAAAAAGAATTGCAGCAATTCCTAATTAACAAAGGATATATAAATGCACAAGTGACTCATAGAGTTGATACCAGTAAACATAAAAAAGCAACTGTCACTTATACCATCCATTCCAATGAGCCTTACCGTATCAGAGATTATCAGATGCGATTAAATGATCCCGTAATTGATAGTATTGCTCATATAAAGCCTAGAAAACGTTCTTGGTTGTCAAATGCATTTCATACTTCTACAGATGATTATACTTCACTCATCCTAGATAGTTGTTTATTTGACCGTGACATGTTGGACCAGGAACGTGATCGGATTACTAAGCTACTTCGTTATCGGGGTTATTATGGTTTTAACAAAGAATATTTGACTTATCTGGCAGATAGCTCATTCCAAAAGAATGTAGTAGATCTGGAAATGTTCTTAAAACCATACAGAAAGTTATTACCTGATGGAAATATCCAGGAAATGCCGCATCGTCCTTATTACCTGAACAAAATAACAATTCTATCCGATTATGACCCTTTAAAGCCGGAAAGTGAAAATGCCCTTCAATTAACGGATACTTTACACCAAGGTCACATAGAAATTGTATATGGGAAAAACGGCCGATTTATCAGACCTTCTGTCTTAGCTCGTTCTGTGTATTTAATGCCAGGCAGACTATATAACGAACGTTCTGTAGAACAAACGTATTCATCCTTTGCCCGTTTACGAGCACTGAAAAACATCAATCTTCGCTTTCAGGAGTTTGAAGAAAATGATTCTCTTAAACTGAATTGTACAATTCTGACTTCACCTAGTAAGCTACAAGGTTTCGGTGTGGATTTGGAAGGAACGAACTCTGCCGGAGATCTAGGATTTGCATCGAGCATCAATTATCAACACCGTAATCTATTCAAAGGTTCGGAAGCTTTTACTGCCAAAATCAGGGGAGCTTACGAAAATCTAGGATCGTCGTCAGACAACAGTGTCGGTAATTATTGGGAAATTGGTGCAGAAACAGGAATTTCTTTTCCTCAGTTCTTGTTCCCTTTCCTGAGTGAACGTATTGCCCGACGCCTGCGGGCAACCACTGAATTCAAAGTAAGCTATAGTTTCCAAACACGTCCGGAATATCAGCGAGCTATTTTATCAGGAGGATGGAATTACATTTGGCAAGATCGATTTAATACCCAAGCAAAACATGTATTCAAGTTGATAGACATTGATTATGTTCATTTACCTAAAATAGATCGAGCTTTTGCTGACAGTCTGCCGGAATCCACCAAGCTATATAATTTTACCGACCAGTTTGTATTGGGAACAGGTTATACGTATTCCTTCAGCAATTATGTTCCACAGAATAAATTGCGGAATACTCACTCGCTGCGTTTCTCTTTTGAAATGGCCGGAAACTTATTATATGGTATTTCGAAATTGACACATCAAGGGAAGAATCCTGACGGTATGTATGAATTATTTGGCATACCGTATTCGCAGTTTACAAAGGTAGATTTCGATTTCAGTAAAAGTATGGCAATTGACGCACGAAATAAGGTCGCCTATCACATTGGTGTTGGTGTCGGTTATCCGTATGGGAACACACGAAAACTCCCCTTTGAGCGCAGTTATTTCTCTGGTGGCGCCAACAGTGTCCGTGGTTGGTCTGTACGTTCTCTTGGCCCTGGTAGTATGGGGATGGAATACGCAGGCACATTTGCCGATCAAATCGGCGATATCCGTTTAGACCTAAATCTGGAATATCGCACCAAGTTATTTTGGAAATTTGAATTAGCCGCTTATGTAGATGCGGGTAATATCTGGTTATTTCATAATGATCCGGATCATCCGAACGGTAACTTCGACTTTTCCCGCTTTTATAAAGAAATAGCCGTATCATACGGATTAGGACTTCGATTAGACTTCGATTTCTTCTTGCTTCGCTTTGACACGGGTATGAGAGCCTACGATCCCCAACAACGCGGAGGAGATCGCTGGGCAATCAAGAACCCTAACTTTGATAACTTTGCCTGGCATTTTGCCGTTGGATATCCATTCTGATGGCAAAGCTTGTTTTATACAAATCTCTTCAATTCCTGATATAGGCGTTGTACGGGTAACCCCATAACATTATAGAAACTTCCGGAAATACTTTCAACGCCTACATAACCGATCCATTCTTGAATTCCATAGGCGCCGGCCTTATCGAAGGGTTTGTATTTATCAACATAATAAATAATTTCTTCGTCAGTCAGAGACGCAAAACGAACAGAAGAAACAACAGAAAAAGTTTCCTGTTTCTTTGTTGTTGTCAGACAAACCCCAGTTACGACCTGATGTTCATGCCCGGATAAACTGTGTAACATACGAATCGCATCTTCCCGATCTTTAGGTTTTCCGATTACTTCCGTCTCGTTCCAGACAATAGTATCTGCTGTAATTAATAAAACTTGATCTTCCAACGTAGACAAATAAGCTTCAGCCTTCTGCTTGGATAAAAAGACCGGTATTTCCTGTGGTTGTAACGAATCCGGATAATTCTCTTCCAACCCAGGAATAACATGTACATCAAATGAAAGATCCAATCCGGCTAACAGTTCTCTCCTTCGTGGCGAATTGGAACCGAGTATGATACGATAAGCTGCTAAATTTTCCAACATATTATCTCAATAGTTCTCGTGTTAATAATTAAGAAATCTTTATTCGCCCAGGGCGAACATATATTCGGCGTCGAAGATTATATGTTCGCCCTGGGCGAATATATAATCAACGTGAGCGAATAAAATAAAAATCATCTATTCTTCCATAAAATAATACTTCGGTCCAGATTTACCGAAGTATTATTATCTTATTTATAAATTACCATCCAAAAGCTTCACCTTGCATCCAGCGACCTTGCGCTTTCATCGTCTGTTCTATCACGTCACGAGCAATGCCATCACCGCCGTTTTTCTGACAAATATATTTAGCGATCTGCTTTATTTCCGGAGCAGCATCAGCGGGCGCAACCGGAAGTCCGGCTTCGCGCATCACCTCATAATCAGGAATGTCGTCTCCACAGTATACAACCTCTTCTGGTTTTAATCCGGTTTTCTGTAAGAAATCATGATAATCATGGATCTTAACCGCGCTTCGCATATAAATATGGCGAATACCCAGCCGTTCAAAACGAACACGTACAGCTTCTGTATACCCTCCGGTGATAATAGCTACCTCATATCCCATTTTCACAGCCAATTGCAGGGCATAACCATCTTTTATATTTACGGTACGCATCGGATCACCATCGGGTGACAGAGGAATGACTTCACGCGACAACACACCGTCCACATCAAAAACAAAGGCTTTTATCTTTCTTAAATCATAAGGAATCGTACTCATATCAGACTTTTTTATGAATGCTCTGGCTCAACAAACGATATAACGTCTGTACGTCCGGATCGTCTGCCAACATACCCAGATGCTTGTTAATTATATTTTCATCATATCGGATTGCCGGACCTGTCTGGGCTTCCCGTGCCGGCAGTTCGTGCACCTTGGCTGCCGTTTCATCGATTAAAGGAAACAGGTAATCGCGAGACAAACCTTCTTTTGCCAGAATCTCTTCTGCCAACGCATAAATATGATTGGTAAAATTACAGGCAAAAACAGCAGCCAAATGTAACGAACGCCGCTTTTCGGAAGAAAGTTCGCACACCTTACCCGACAAACGACGAGCCAACTCTTCCAGACAGTTCTTATCTTCTTCGCGATGGCATTCTATAAACAACGGAATTCCCTGAAAAGAGATTTCCCGGCTTTTGGAGAATGTCTGTAACGGATATAACACCCCATATCGTTCGGTATAACCAGCGAAGACTTGCATTGGCATACTTCCAGAGGTATGCAACCACAGTCCGTTGTTGGCAGGCACTGCACGTATCACCGTTTCCAAAGCTTGATCTTTCAAGGCAAAGAGATATACATCAGCATCCTTCCGAATTTGAGTAGGATCGGTAATAAAATCACAATTCAACCGTTCAGCCAAAATCTGTGCATGGGCTTCAGTAGGACTATAAACCTGACAGATTTCAATCCCTTCCAACGATGCCATCGCCAACGACAGATGGGTAGCTACATTTCCTGAACCTACAATGACAACTTTCATACCTCGTCCTTTTCTGCTTTTTCTTCCGGCAATTGGTAGGTACCTAAATGGATCTTCTCCCACTGCAGACGAGATTCATCAAATGGTTTGTTGGGCTGCTCTTTATAACCAAAACCAATAACCGACAATACTTCCAATTGATATGGGATATTCAGCAATCCACGAATATACTGCGAAGCATCTTCTTCATGTTCTGTCTGTCGATTCCGAATCTGGCACCAACAACTGCCCAGCCCTAAATCTTCAGCCTGCAACTGCATAAAGATGGAAGCTATGGAAGCGTCTTCTATCCAAACATCGCTTTCCATCACGTTTGCCAAAACCACTACCGCCAAGGCACAACCTTCCAAAAAGGCAGCCCCATGCGGTTTGCAAGCGGCCAGTTTCTTCAACATTTCCTTATCTTCCACGACAACAAACTGCCACGGATTTTTCCTTTTTGAAGCCGGAGCCATCAACCCTGCTTTCAAAATAGCTGCTACTTGGTCAGGATTCAACAGTTGGCTGGTAAACTTTCGTGTACTTCTTCTCTCTTTGATCAATGATGCGAAGTCTTTCATATGCTCTTTATTCTACTTTATATATTCTTATGCAGACAAAGATAATACGAATCAGTCACATTTCGGTTAAAACCCCTTCGCATTCGTCAACACTTGATTGACTTGAGCTGCATAACATTCACCGATAGGCAACAAAGAGGTTGTCTTTTCCAATTGAATATAATTTTTCGTAAACCGCTCCACTTTCTTAATAGAAATAACATAAGAGCGATGAATACGTAGGAAAAGTCCCGGTGGCAACATTTTCTGAATACTTTTCAAGTTCGTGTGAGAAAGGACATAACCACCACTCGACCGGAAAATCTTGATGTAGTTTCCTAAAGCTTCAATATAAAGAATATCTTCCAAGGCAATACTCACATTGCTATATTCCTGCTTGACGACCAAACAATCGGGAACAGCCGCAGGACGAGCCTCCAGGCGACGGATTGCTTTTTCAACTGCAATCTCAAAACGCTCGTAAGCAAAAGGTTTGTGCAAGAAATCAACAGCATCGAGATTAAAGCCGTCGAGGGCATATTGAGCATGAGCGGTTGTGAAAATAAAACAACACTCGCGCGGTAACAAATCGGCAATCTCCAACCCACTGATACTATTCATCTGAATATCCAAGAACACCAAATCTGGCTTTCGGAGGCGGATTTCCTCCAAACCAACATGAGGCTCACTATAAGTGGTTAACTCCATTCCTCCTTTGCGACGACAAAACTGCTCAATGACCAATAAAGCCATCGGTTCGTCGTCTATCGCTATACACGTAATCGTTCTCATCGTAACTGTATGGTTAATTTTGTTCTATACAAAGAGCCTTCCGGACCAGACAATAATTTATACCGGTCTGGATAAAGTAAGTCCAGACGTTTCCGGCAATTAGCAATACCGATAGCAGGTCTTCCTTCCTCATGCGTCCGCATAATCTGATTCTCAGTTTCTAATATTAACTGCCCATTATATAAACGGATAAGAATCCGGATCACACAATCCTTTTCCGACGAAGTTCCGTATTTGAAAGCATTTTCCACGAAAGTAATAAGAATCATGGGAGGAACAGGAGTTTGTTCATTGTCTGTTTCTACCGTCAGTTCTACCTGGGTATGCCTATTCAAGCGCAGAGATTGTAAATCCACATATTGCCGGATATAGTCGATTTCCTGTTTCACGGGTATCGTTTCCGAATGGGTTTGGGAATACATATAACGCAAAATGTTGGAAAACTTCACAAAGGCCGACTCAGTTTTCTCAGACCCAGAAAGTACCAAAGCATACAAGGTATTGAGTGTATTAAAAAGGAAATGCGGATTAATTTGAGCCTTGTAGAGAGCTAGCTCTGCTTTATTTTTCTCGGCTTCCATTTCCTGTCGGGAGAGAATCTGACGAAATAGTTCGAAAGTCAGTTCAATAGCCAACGAAAATCCTGTTACCATAAGGAAAAAGAACCAGATAGTTTGTGTACGAACACGTAAACGAGCTTCTACCGTTTTAGTAGTACTATCAGCCCAGCCAGAAGGAATCGAGAAATAAGTTAATGCCACCGTAATCCCCACTAACACCAACATCATCACAGAGATTTGCACATAGTTCTTTTGCATGAACATCTTGGGCAGACAAGCCCAACGGTAAACGAAATAAAGCAGGTAGACATAAACGACAAGCGTCACCAAAAAGGCCGTGTTGTTCACGATCCAATGATCCACCGGAAGCAACATAATAACCAACGGCATAATGACCAGGCAAAACAACAAATCGATATAAAGTGAAATATGATTATTCTTCATCAGGAGCAATTTTATCCTGCACAAAGATAGGATATTTTAAGAAGAGATGAACATCAAGCGAGTGCTTGTTCGTCACTACATTCTCGGTATTCATCACCAGAAGTCAGGTAAAGCAAACGGCTTGGATACATCAAGAGTAAAGCTTCGCTATATTGAAAGATATGATAACAAAACATCACATTTTAACATCAAAAAGAAAACATAATCTCAGTTGTAAACGTGCAGCTGACCGTCCGTAGTATCGATTCATCACTTAATTCACACCATTCGTCACTACACTGTTTGAAAACTCACCTATTTTATATAGATTTGTCATGTAGCAAACACGACAAAATATAAAACACTATATAATTATGAAGATGAAGACTAGTATGTACCTCATGCTATGCAGCATGTCGTTGTTGTGTGCATGTGGAGAAAAGAAGCAGACAATGCCAGGCGAAAAGTACAAAACACTGACTGTAGAGACCAGTAATCAGACCTTACAATCCACGTATCCAGCCTCTTTACGCGGACAACAATCGGTAGAAATTCGTCCACAAGTGAGTGGAACTATTACCGACATCCGCATCAACGAAGGCGATCTGGTTCGGAAAGGACAAGTATTGTTCATCATCGACCAAGTTCCTTACAAAGCAGCGTTGGAAACAGCTCTTGCCAATGTAAAAAGTGCAGAGGCTAAATTACAGACAGCCCGCCTGACAGCCAACAGTAAAGAAGAATTGTTTAAAGAAAACATTGTATCGGATTTCGACCGACAGACGGCACGTAACCAATTACTCGAAGCTGAAGCCGCATTAGCACAAGCCAAAGCGGAAGAAACCAATGCCCGGAATAATTTATCTTATACAGAAGTGAAGAGTCCTGTTGACGGTGTAGCCAGTATGATTCCATACCGTATTGGAGCTTTAGTTAACAGTAGTATCTCTGAACCCCTTGTTACTGTATCAGATGATTCCCTAATCTATGCCTATTTCTCAATGGCCGAAAGCCAAATGCTCGACCTTATCCAACAATATGGATCACTAGAAGAAGCCAAAGAGAAAATGCCAGCTGTTAGTCTGACATTAAGTAATGGCCAAATCTACAACTACGAAGGACGCATTGATGCCATCAGTGGTACAGTAGATGAAGGTACTGGCGTAGTAAGCTTACGTGCCACTTTCCCAAACACAGGCCATTTACTGCGTAATGGAGGTAGCGGAACAATCTCTGTCCCCACAGTGCATAAAAATTGTATCGCCATTCCTCAAGCGGCTACCTACGAATTACAGAATCGAGTTTTTGCATGGAAGGTAGTTGATGGAAAAACACAATCAACACCTATTACCATATATAAATATAATGACGGAAAAACCTACATCGTTCTTTCCGGTTTAGCTGAAGGCGATATGATTATTGCCGAAGGAGCTGGTCTGATGCGTGAAGGTACAGCCGTTAATACCGAATCATCAACCGAACCCATAAAATAAGCACGCCCTATGAAAATCAGAACATTTATTGACCGCCCCATCTTGGCGAGTGTCATCTCAGTGCTTATCCTGCTATTAGGAATGATCGGTCTTACTCAATTGCCGATCGAACAATTCCCGGAAATCGCTCCTCCGACAGTCAGCGTATCGGCTTCATATACGGGAGCAAATGCAGAAACCGTACAGAAGAGTGTAGTCGTACCATTGGAAGAAGCGTTGAACGGTGTGGAAAACATGATGTATATGACTTCTACTGCTGCAAACAATGGATCGGCACGTATTACGGTTTATTTTCGTCAGGGAACAGATCCGGATATGGCTACTGTCAATGTGCAGAATCGTATTGCCACTGCAGAAGGATTACTTCCTGCCGAAGTAACCAAAAGTGGTATCACGGTACGTAAACGACAGACAAGTAACATCAAGCAATTGGCCGTTTATAGTCCAGATGACTCATTTGACCAGAGTTTCCTGAACAATTATATGAAAATCAATATCGAACCACGGTTGTCTCGTATTGCAGGTGTGGGAGAAGTCAATGTGTACGGCTATGACTACTCTATGCGTATTTGGCTTGATCCAAATAAGATGAAGAAATATTCATTAGTACCTTCTGACATCACAGCCGTTTTGGATGAACAGAACGTAGAAGCAGCTACGGGTACATTAGGAGCTGAATCAGAAAATACGTTCCAATATGTATTGAAATATCGTGGCCGCTATGAAAATGAAGTAGACTACGAGAATCTGGTTATTAAATCACTTCCAAACGGAGAAATTCTCCGATTGAAAGATGTGGCAACAGTCGAGCTGGGAACACGTGCCTACGACTATATTGGTCAGGTAAACGGTCATCCGGGTTGTAACATCATGATCGCCCAGACATCCGGTTCGAATGCGAATGAAATCATTGAAGAAATAGACCGTACTATTGCGGAAATCTCGAAAACCTTACCTAAAGGTATCAAGATTGCAGACTTGATGAGTACGAAAGACTTCCTCGACGCTTCAATCAAAAGCGTGGTCAAGACATTGATCGAAGCCATCATTTTGGTTGTCCTCGTGGTTTATGTATTCTTACAGAGTTTGCGTTCTACTTTTATTCCGGCCTTATCCATCATTGTATCACTCATCGGTACATTCGCATTCCTATCCTTGGTTGGTTTCAGTCTTAATATGCTAACCTTATTTGCCTTGGTACTTGTTATCGGAACGGTCGTGGATGATGCCATTGTGGTAGTTGAAGCCGTGCAAGCAAAATTCGATGAAGGATATAAATCTTCTTATCTGGCAACGATCGATGCGATGGATGGTATTACCTCGGCTTTGGTAACAACGACATTCGTATTCATGGCAGTATTCATTCCGGTAAGTTTTATCGGTGGAACTACAGGAACTTTCTATACCCAATTCGGTCTGACGATGGCTGCCGCCGTAGCTATTTCCTTGCTAAATGCATTGACATTAAGTCCGGCTCTTTGTGCCCTCATCATGACACCTCACCAAACGACCGGAGGTGGAAACAAAATGAGTTTCTCTTCCCGTTTTCATATTGCCTTTGATACGGCGTTCCATCGGTTGGTTATGAAATACAAAGTAGGTGTTCTGTTCATGCTCAAACGTAAATGGTTAGCAGGAATACTGCTTCTTATTGCCTGCGGTGGTTTTGCGGTTCTGATGATGACAACGAAAACAGGACTTGTTCCCAACGAAGATATGGGAACCATCTATGTAGATGTACGAACTTCTCCGGGAAGCAGCCTTCAAGAAACCAGCATTGTCATGGAACAAGTAGATAGCTGTTTGCGTACCATTCCTCAAATCGAACTGTATTCTACGATTACCGGTAACTCCATGCTGAGTGGACAAGGAGCTTGTAACGGTATGTTTACCATTCGCTTGAAAGATTGGAGTGAACGTACTAATAAGGAAGATGCTATTGATGCCGTCATGGATAAAATCAGCCGTAGCACAGCTTTTATTTCTAGTGCTGACATCATGCCTTTTACTCGTCCTATGATTCCTGGTTACGGAGCAAGTAGCGGTTTTGAACTATATGTACAAGACCAAAAAGGAGGTTCGATTGAAGACCTACTGAAATATACCCGTCAAATTATTGATGAACTCAAGAAACGTCCGGAAATTGGACGTGCAACAACATCGTTTGATACCAAATTCCCGCAGTATTTATTGGAAGTAGATGCCGCTCTTTGCAAGCGTAACGGCGTATCTCCTTCAGACGTATTGAGTACGCTTTCAGGATATATTGGTGGTAATTATGCCTCCAACATGAACCGTTTCTCCAAACTCTACCGTGTCATGGTACAAGCTCCACCTGAGTTTCGTCTTAATACTGAATCGCTCAACAATATTTTCGTCCGTAATGATGCCGGTGATATGACACCTATCAAACAGTACTTAAAGCTGACTCGTATTTACGGTTCTGAAACATTGACACGATTTAACTTGTTCTCGGCTATTCAGGTCAATGGCGCAGCGGCTACCGGTTATAGTTCCGGACAAGCAATCCAAGCCGTGAAAGAAGTAGCAGCACAAGTTTTACCGACCGGATACGGTTATGAATTTGGAGGTATGTCACGTGAAGAATCCAATACAGGAAATACAACTACACTTGTCTTCGTGATTTGCGTAGTATTTATCTACCTGATTCTTTGTGCTCTTTACGAGAGTCTATTTGTCCCGATGGCCGTCATTCTTTCTGTTCCTTTCGGATTGGCCGGTAGTTTCCTTTTTGCCAAGATGTTCGGACTGGAAAACAACATCTATTTGCAAACAGGTTTGATCATGTTGATCGGATTGCTTTCTAAGACAGCTATTCTGCTTACGGAATATGCTTCCGAACGCCGTCATCATGGTATGAGTATCATGCAGGCAGCAATCTCGGCTGCACAGGTTCGCTTACGTCCGATTCTCATGACTTCACTGACCATGATCTTCGGTATGTTACCTATGATGTTCTCTACCGGTGTAGGTGCCAATGGTAATATATCTATCGGTGTTGGTACAGTTGGCGGTATGCTTATCGGAACAATTGCATTACTGTTCATCGTACCACCTTTATTCATGGTATTCCAGTATCTGCAAGAGAAAATTATGCCAGCACGTCAATTACCACAATCAGAAAAAGAACTAAGAGGAAATGAATAAGAATATGAAAAAGATATTGTTATGTATATGGGGAATCGTAACCCTTAGCGGATGTCATATTTATCGGGCTTACGAACGCCCTGACATCGCCGTTTCCGACAGCCTTTATCGTCAGTCGGCTCCGACAACGGACACGACATCCTTAGCCTCTCTTTCCTGGAAAGAGCTATTTACCGATCCTCAACTGCAACAGCTCATTGAGATGGGTCTCAATAACAATACGGATTTAAATATTGCTTATCTGAAAGTTAAAGAGGCAGAAGCTTTGCTGATGACTTCTCGTCTGGCCTATCTGCCAGCGATATCACTCACACCACAAGGTTCCATCAGCAGCCAAGATGGAGCCAAAGCCACCAAGACGTATGATCTGGCAACGGCAGCGGAATGGGAAATTGATATCTTCGGTAAATTGCTCAATGCCAAACGAGGTGCTAAAGCGGCTCTTGAACAAAGTGAAGCTTACCGGCAAGCAGTACAAACACAACTGGTAGCTACTATTGCCAATAGTTATTATAGTTTATTGATGTTGGACGAGCAGCTGGATATTACACACCGGACCGCTGAAACATGGAATGAAAACGTCCGTGCCATGAAAGCATTGAAGCGTGCCGGACAAACGACCGAAATGGCCGTTGCACAAACCGAAGCCAGTAAGTTATCGGTCGATGCATCTGTGCTTTCACTCGAACAGCAAATCAATGCCATGGAAAATTCCTTATCGGTTCTGTTGGGCATGAATCCACAAGAAATCGGTCGTTCAACATTGGATGTACAAGTTTTCCCCGACTCTATTTCTACCGGAGTTCCGTTACAACTCTTGAGTCGCCGACCGGATATCCGTCAAAGTGAAGCGGCTTTAGCTGCTGCCTATTATGCCACCAATGAAGCCCGTTCAGCCTTTTATCCCAGCATCACGCTGAGTGGTTCGGCCGGATGGACGAATGCCGGAGGCGCATCTATCTCCAATCCGGGACAATGGTTACTATCGGCGGTTGGTTCGTTGGTTCAACCATTGTTTAACAAGGGACAAAACCTGGCTAATCTGGAAATAGCCAAAGCGCAACAGGAAGAAGCATTGCTTTCTTTCCGCCAAAGTTTATTAGATGCCGGAGCGGAAGTAAATGACGCGTTGGTACAATGGCAAACAGCCAGGAAGCGGATTCTGCTGGATAAACAGCAAGTCGTTTCCCTCCAATCTGCCTTGCGTAGTTCTGAATTGCTGATGCAACACAGCTCTCAAAATTATCTGGAAGTATTGACAGCCCGTCAGGCTTTACTGCAAGCCGAACTGGATGTTGCTTCCGATCGCTTTGATGAAATCCAGGGAGTCATCAATCTATATCATGCCTTAGGTGGCGGTTATTAAAATACATTCTTCAAGTCCGCTTGAAACAATTGTGATCTTTTAGGACAATCATAGCTTGTCTAAGAGAATCTTTCCTACATGCAATGTTTCAAGCGGACTCTTCCATTTATTATGTTCTTGCCATTTTATGATGAATCACGTACCTTTGCACAAATAAAAACAAACGGTTTATACGTTTCTATCCTTTTTTACGTTATATATATTTAGAACAACATTCATGTATAATGAAGGATGTACGCATGAATGGAACAGACGAACATCATAAAATATGAAAATACGAACAATTATTTCTTTGTTATTCTTCCTCACAGTAACAACTGTATATGCCCAAAAGCGGGTAAAAGTAACCGGTTACGTGCGTGATGCCGACGGCAATCCGCTGGAACTGGTAAATATTCTGGTGAAGAATACGCTTAACGGAACCATGACCAA